>Ga0334884_1002105_pt1 | contig 26801 bp, 22 predicted proteins | sample GraSluR1_MG_7_FD_207215 | JGI IMG/M metagenome (GOLD analysis project Ga0334884, IMG submission 207215) | Sludge microbial communities from methane-producing bioreactor in Wageningen University, Netherlands - Granular Sludge_12_05 R1 | ecosystem: Engineered > Bioreactor > Anaerobic >...
CATCAAGTCGTTTAAGATTTTCAGTCCATGTCCCGAAAACATAAATCAATTCCCATTTCTCATTTTTTGCAATTTCTTCAACTATATCGATAAATATTCCTTGGGGTTTACCCTTATCATTTAGGAATACCTTGGGACTATTTTGATAAATTCCAACCCTTACGGTTGTTGCAAAGGCAACATGATTGATAAGAATCAGTAAAAATACCTTAATACAAACCCTTACAACATGAATCCTCATCTGAAAAAAAATTTAATTGTAATTTTAAAACTGTATAAAAAAATGCTTTTCTAATTTATATGCCAATATATTAAAAAAAAATTTCAATTATTACCTTATTCTCTGCATAATTAATACATTAGCTTATAATCGTTTTAATATAAAATTTTAAGTATATGTACAACAAAATCATTATCAACATCAAGCCCATGGGATTTATGTGGAACACCATCGATCCTTTCCTTTTCTGTGTGCATCACCTCGACCACTACCCAAAGGGCAATAAAGAAATGGGACCTGATGCCTCTCTTGCAGGCAGATACCTAGGACAAGACTTCACCATTAAGGATGGATGGCGGATGTATCATGGAGAACGAGTTCCAGGCTTTCCTGCTCATCCGCATCGCGGATTCGAAACCGTTACGGTTGTTCTTAAAGGCTTTGTTGACCATTCCGATTCGCATGGCGCAGCAGGACGGTATGGCTTTGGAGATGTGCAGTGGATGACTGCCGGTGCTGGGCTTCAGCACTGCGAGATGTTTCCGCTTATAAATCGAGATAAGGATAATCCTCTTGAACTTTTTCAGATTTGGCTAAACCTTCCCAAATCACGAAAATTCTGTGAGCCCCATTTTAAAATGCTATGGGCAGAGGAGATTCCCGAAGTTATTGCAAAGGATAATAACGGGAAGAAGATTGTAATAACCCTAATAGCAGGAAAGTACGGCGACCGGATGGCTCCAAGTCCTGCACCCGATTCATGGGCTGCCGATTCCGAAAATGAGGTGGCTATTTGGCCAGTTACAATGGAGGCTGGTGCTAAGTGGGTTATACCTTCGGCATCGACTGAAGTTCAAAGAACGCTTTACTTCTATAAGGGTGATTCTATAAAAGTTGCAGGCATAGATATTTCTCCAATGAATTCTGTTGAGATGTTTGCCGGGCAGGATGTTGTGGTGGAAAGTGGTGCAAAAGATTGCTTTATGTTACTTCTGCAAGGCAAACCCATAAATGAACCAGTTGTTCAGCACGGGCCGTTTGTAATGAATACGCTTCAGGATATTCAACAGGCAATCCACGATTATCATTCAACCCAGTTTGGGGGATGGCCTTGGGAGAATTACGATCATGTACACCCTCGCGAAAAGGGAAGATTTGCGAAGTACAGCAATGGTAACGAGGAAAATCGAGACTAATATCTTATGATATAAAGCATTATGTTGATGAAGCGACAGAAGTAAAACCTTCTACAATTCTTTGGAAAATGAACCAATTTAATCCTTTAGTAGAGAAATTGACTTGTCTCATCGAAAAATAAATACCAATTTTAATATAATGTTGGGCTAATAATCCATATCTTCGCACAATTATTTTCAAATTACTAACCTTAACATAAACTCATTTATGAAACTGCTCAAGATTTTTCTTACAAGCATTGCTGGAATAACATTGATTCTTACCAGCTGTAAAACACAAACCGTTAACGTTGATATTAAAACTGAAATTGATAGTGTAAGCTATGCCCTTGGCATAAACATGGCCGACAACTTGAATCGTATGGAATTTACTGACTTCAATGTTTTAGCAATTGCCAAAGGGATTCAAGATGGTATTTCGGAGAAAGGTGGCTCAATTACCAACGAGGATGCCATTGTTATTCTAAACACATACTTCACCAACGTACAGGAACGAAGGGCAAGGGCAATCCTTGAAGAAGGGAAAAAATTTCTTGAAGAGAATGCTAAAAATGAAGGCGTAATCGTTGATAGCACCGGTCTTCAATATAGGGTTATTGTTGAGGGCACTGGTCCGAAACCCAATGCTGAAAATAAGGTTAGAGTTCACTATCGCGGTACGCTTATCGACGGAACTGAATTTGACTCTTCCTATGGAAGGGGTGAACCAGCCGAATTTAAACTTAATCAGGTGATTAGAGGTTGGACATTAGGTCTTCAAAAAATGAGCGTCGGTTCAAAGTATATGCTATACATCCCAACTGAATTGGGTTACGGCGAGAGAGTAAGACCCGGTGGAATCATTAAGCCCAACTCGGCGTTAATTTTCGAGGTAGAATTGCTCGATATTATTGAATAGTTTTTTATTTTTGTTAAAAATTATTTTAAACTCACGGCTTACAGGGTCGGGTAGAAAACCTACCCGACCTTTTTAAATGTAAACAACCCCAATATTATGGAAATAACAGGAAAACTAGTCAACAAATTACCCCAACAAAGTGGTGAGGGTAAAAATGGCACATGGGTAAAGCAAGAATTTATTGTTGAAACTCAAGATCAATTTCCCCGCAAAGTATGCATCGCCCTATGGGGCGATAAGGTTCGCGATCTTGATCCCATACAAATTGGCGATTCCATAAAAGTTGCAGTTAATGTGGAATCGAGGGAGTTCAATGGCAAATGGTATACCGATGTTAAAGCCTGGAGACTTGAAAAACAGGATTCCTCAAATCAAATGGGTATTAACGTAATTCCTCCTATGCCCGGTATTGATGAAACACCCCCATTTATACCCGACAACATAACAACAGAGGAGGGTGATGACCTGCCATTCTAAATTTTTCCATTCGCAAAAACATAAAGATCACAGCAGTATGTTCTGATCTTTTTTTATCCTTTAACCGAATAACCTTTTGTTTAAAAATATTTTTTATTTAGCTAAACAATAATTTTTTGTCATTGTTAATAATCTAAAAATTTAAATTTTGTGCAACTTCATTTTTTATTTGTAACACCACTTATACAATGAAAAACCTTTTTACCATTTTTCTTTTGCTTACAATAACCTCACTTGCTAGAGGACAGAACACAGGTTCGCTTCAAGGGCGTGTGGTAAATAGACAGAACAACGAACCAGTACCCTTTGCCAATATCGTTATTTGGGGAACCAACATTGGATCATCCTCCGACTTCGATGGCAATTATCTGTTTGCAGGCCTTGAACCTGGATTTGTTGAGCTAAGAGTTTCGGCGGTAGGATTTAAACCTTTCGTTTCTCCTTCAATAATGATTACCAATGCCCGTACGGCGTTTCTTGATATTGAGCTGGAAGAAACATCGGTTGAACTTGAAGGAGTTGTTATTAAGGCTAGTATGTATAGACGTAATGAGGAAAGTCCCGTCTCACTCCAACGTATTGGAATTAGCGAAATTGAGAAGAACCCTGGTGGCAACCGCGATATCAGCCGTGTAATCCAATCGCTACCCGGAGTAGCCTCAACTCCTGCTTACCGCAACGATGTAATCGTGCGTGGTGGCGGACCCAGCGAAAATACCTTCTACCTCGATGGAGTGGAAATCCCCAACCTAAACCATTTTGCAACGCAAGGCGCATCGGGAGGACCTGTGGGTATAATAAATGCCGATTTTATTCGCGAAGCTAATTTTTACTCAGGAGCTTTTCCCGCATCAAAGGGCAACTCGTTGAGTTCGGTGCTAGATTTTAGGCAGATAGATGGAAATAGCGAGCGTATGAAGTATAAGGGTGCTGTAGGAGCCAGCGACATGGCACTTACCCTTGATGGACCAATTTCCGATAATACTACATTCATATTCTCTGCCCGTCGTTCCTACCTTCAGTTTCTATTCAGTGCCATCGGATTGCCTTTCCTGCCAACTTACAACGATTTTCAGTTTAAGACCCGAACCCGCATCGATGAAAGGAATGAGATAACCGTACTTGGAATTGGTGCCATTGATCAATTTAGCCTGAACACTGGACTTGAAAACCCAACTGCAGATCAACGGTATATCCTTAGCTATGTGCCTGTGAATACACAATGGAACTATACCAATGGTATTGTATACAAGCATTTCAGGGATAAAAGTTATGATACATGGGTCATAAGCCGTAACATGCTTAACAACCGGCAATACAAATACAGAGACAATGATGAGAATGACATGAAGTTACTCGACTACATATCGCAGGAATCTGAGAATAAATTTCGTTACGAACATGACAGGCGTTTTAGCAACGGCTCCAAGATTAACGTGGGGAGTGGGTTTCAACATTCACGATATACCAATGATACCTATCGAGCATTTTTTAGCAATGGAGCCACAGATTTTATTAATTACAGTTCCAAACTGCATATCTTTTCATGGAGTATATTCGGACAATACAGCCAATCGTTTCTTGCAGATCGGTTAAATCTATCGTTTGGGCTGAGGGCCGATGCCAATAGCTATTCATCGCACATGAGCAATATGCTCAACCAAATAAGCCCAAGGTTTGCGGGCTCATATGAAGTTAGAAACGATCTGTACGCAAATTTCAACGTTGGTCGCTACTACCAGAGGCCACCCTACACCATGTTGGGATACAGGCTTACAGATGGAACCCTGGTAAATAAAGAGAATGATCTGAAATATATTCGTGCTGATCACTTTGTTGGTGGTTTTGAGTGGATTCCAACAGCCAATAGCCGATTAACCCTCGAAGGGTTTTTAAAATGGTATCAAAATTATCCTTTTTCACTTACTGATTCTATTTCCCTTGCCAGCAAGGGTGCCGATTTCGGAACCTTTGGTGACGAAGCAGTAACCTCAACAGCCTCTGGTAGGGCATATGGAGTTGAGCTTTTATATCGCTCACGCGATGTTTTTGGCTTTAACACCATACTGGCATACACCCTGGTTTGGAGTGATTCGGAGAATACCATACCTACACTATCAGGGAATTGGGTACCAACCGCTTGGGACAATAGGCATATACTAACCCTTACTGCAACCCGAAGTTTTAATAAGGATTGGGATTTTGGCTTTAAATGGCGATACGTGGGTGGTTCCCCTTATACACCTTGGGATATTGAAACATCTTCCCAAATTCAGGCTTGGGATGCTCAAGGCAGAGGATATCTGGACTATAGCAGATTTAACACCCTCAGACTGGGCGCATTCCATCAACTCGATGTTAGGGTAGATAAGATGTTTTACCTGAAAAATTGGACCCTCAACTTCTACGTAGATATACAAAATCTTTATGGGTTTGCCGGCGATCAGCCCGATAGAATTATTGTTCAGGTTGATGACAATGGTAACAGGGTGATTGAAAATGGTAGGTATGTTCTCGAAACCATTCCTAACGCTGGGAGTGGTACCATCCTACCAACTGTTGGAATTATTGTAGAATTTTAAAAAAATAAAAAAATTAATCATTTAATTATGAAATACATAATCATAACAATACTGACCCTGGGTCTTTTGACATCATGCATAACAACTCCTAAAGGAAAAATTGATGAGAAAACTGAGAACTTATCTACACTTCCTTTCACAGAAGGAGTCCCAATACGAATTGATTTTGAGAAGGGAAAAGAGTTCTACTATCCCCTAATAGTATTCTGGATTGAGGACATGGATGGTAATTTCATCGAGACAATTTATGCATCGCAGTCTATAGCAACAGGAACTTTTCGCTACGGAGTGGCACAGGGTGGAAAATGGACGGCCGGTGAGCGTCGCCGTCAGGCTGCTCTCCCTTACTGGGGACATAGAAGGGGCATAAAAGCCCCCGATGGGCTTTACTTACCCACTCCGCAAGAGCCCCTACCCGATGCCATTACAGGAGCAACTCCAAAGTCCAATTTTCAGCTCACAACATCAGTTAAACCTGATTTGCAGAGATTTAAAATTTTTATGGAGATAAATCAAACGTGGGACTGGAATCATCACTGGCACAACAATCTTTATCCCGATGATGAGGAGTACAAAACCAGCTGTCAGCCGGCGCTAGTTTACATGGCCGAGGTTGACTTAACTGCAAGTACAAAGGAGTTTGAGTTGAATCCCATTGGGCACAGCCATCCTTCGGGAAAAACCGGTGAATTATTTCCCGATCTTAACACGCTTACAACCGCTCTACAAATTGCTAAAAAGGTAGTAGTTAAAGTGGTAGGATTTGATTAGCTTCGATTTTTTTCGTATTTTTATGGCATGAAAACTACGAAAAACAAGCATATTCTCATTTCTGGTGCAACAGGATTAATTGGTAAAGCCCTTACTAAATCCCTTATCAACGAGGGATACAACGTAATGGTGTTAACCCGTTTCCCAAAAGTTGTTGACAATGAATTCCCCGAAAAGGTTAATTATATTGAATGGAATGGCATTTTCACAACCTGGCTTGTACGTGAAGTTGAAAAAAGTTTTGCAGTAATAAACCTTGCTGGTGAGGGAATAGCCGATAAACGATGGGGCAGAAAACGTAGGCTAACACTTATTAAAAGCAGGTTAAGCAGTGCCAGAGCTCTTGCAAAAGCTTGTCATTACGCTAAAAAGAAGCCTGAAGTTTTTATTCAAGCTTCAGCAATTGGTTACTACCCCTTCTCTTCATCCGAGGTATTCAATGAGGATTCTCCTGCTGGCGATTCTTTCCTTTCAAATCTTGCTGTGGATTGGGAAGCTGTAGCTAAGAATGATGTACCCAAAGAGATAAGGTTGGTAATAATTCGTACCGGAATAGTGCTTTCAAAACATGGAGGATTCTTACCAAAATTGGTAAGACCAATTAAATTATTGGCAGGAGGTTGGTTTGGCAATGGACAACAGGTAATGTCGTGGATTCATATTCAGGATGAAGTAAATGCAATAATGTTTCTGATGGAAAACTCCAAGGCAAAAGGACCCTTCAACCTTATTGCCCCCAATCCAATATCACAGAAAGAGTTAGTTCGTAAAATAGCCATTCGCCTTAAACGTCCTGCTTGGATTAGCATCCCAAGCTTTATTACAAAAGCGATATATGGACAAATGGGTAAAGAATTAATGCTGGCAAGTCAAAACGTCGAACCCAAAAAGCTAATTGATAATGGCTTTTCATTCTCATTTCCAACCATTGATAGCGCCATAGAGAATTTGCTTTAATATATCATAACCCTACACTAACCTGTACTCTTCAGTTTTGTAATTCTGATTAAATCAACCTTTTTTTTAATACTTAACGCATTAGCATCATGGAATTTAACTCATTTTATGAGTTTTATTCTTAGTCGAATCCCCTCAAAATGACTATCTTTGCATTATAATGAAATCTTATTCAAAAGGCTATTCTTAAAATTTATAATTGAATATTCAATTAGGGTAGTAACAAGAGTATAATTATTAATACGAATTAACAGTTGAACAAACTACTTCATAATCATCTTTGTGAACCTTAGTGTCATAGTGCCTTAGTGGCAATTATTACACTAGCCACAATGGTACATAGGCACGAAGTTTCACAAAAAAATCAATTTATTATCAATTATATATGATTATTGTTTTTCATTTTAAACTGTTAATTCTTATTAATAATAAGCACTAATCGCTCTTTAAATTTTTATTGAAATTTAGTTTATTATGGTTTATTATCCCGAAAAAATTGCGCTATCAGCAAAATCATTGGTATTGCTCCGTAGGCTGTTCAAGGAAAATCCTCGGTTGCTCGAAATCTATAAAAAATCTGAAACATCGAAGGAAGCCGAAGAAAAAGTGAAAGAATGGGCGCTGGAAGTAATACGGGAAAATAAAGCAGCACTGCATTTTTATACTGGAATTGAAAGCGGAAGGGATGGTTTTGAGAGGTTAAGGTGGAAGGATTTTGCTGCCATTCGCATACTCGACTATATCAACAACTCAGGCCGTGAGTTTTCTAACCCCTATCGCAATGACGAAAAAACAATCAATGAGCCATTTAACCTATTATGGTTAGGAATAAAGAATGGAACCGGTGGTGCAAAACCACTTTTCTTTGAAGATATGATCCAACTTTTTCGTCAGCTCGAAGGAGGTTTACCTCAAACCAAACCATCTGACGAAGAACTGGATGATTGGATGAATAGATGGCATCATGGGCTTGATCCCGAAATAGTAAAAATAAGGGAGGAGAATAAGGAAAGAATCATAAAAATTTTGGTTGACAAAATTCATAGCTGTGAGATTGGCGATACCAGCTTTTGCTTTGATGAAGGGCTAACGCTCGAAGAAAAATTGAATAAAATGCGTGAGTGGTGGAACGATCATAAGTTTCACCTAAGATATGCCGTTCGAACACCGAGTCTGCTTAACGAACTTCTTGATTATTCGCTCGACCTCGAAACCCAAAAATTACTGGAAAAAGCCGAGCAAAAAGGCATTCCCTTTTTTGTAAATCCCTACTATTTGTCGCTTCTCAACACCCACACACCCGATTTTACGGCTGGCTCTGACTTGGCCATAAGGCACTACGTTATATACAGCAAACCCCTGATTGATCAGTTTGGAAATATTAGCGCATGGGAAAAGGAGGATCAGGTTAAACCGGGCAAACCCAATGCAGCCGGATGGCTGCTCCCATCAAAACGTTGCGTTCACAGAAGATATCCCGAGGTGGCTATCCTAATCCCCGACACCATGGGTAGAGCTTGTGGAGGGCTTTGTGTTTCGTGCCAAAGAATGTATGACTTTCAGCGGGGTAATCTAAACTTCAACCTCTCAAAGTTGAAACCCAACGAAACATGGGATGAAAAACTTCTGCGTTTACTTGAATACTGGGAAAAGGATACCCAGTTACGCGATATCCTAATCACCGGTGGTGATGCGCTGATGAGCAGGGACAAGTCGCTGGAGACAATTCTGGAAGCGGTATACCAAATGGCAAAGCGAAAGGTTGAAGCCAACAGGCAAAGGCCCGATGGCGAAAAGTACGCCGAAATTCAGCGAATTCGCCTGGGAACAAGACTGCTAGCCTACCTCCCCCAAAGGGTAACCCCCGATTTAATCAGCATACTGAGTGATTTCAAGAAAAAGGCATCTGCCGTTGGGGTTAAGCAATTTGTAATACAAACCCATTTCGAATCGCCTATGGAGGTTACCCCTGAATCGAAGCAGGCAGTTGAAAGGCTTGTATCCATTGGCTGGACAGTTACAAACCAGCTGGTTTTTACCTCAGCTGCATCTAGACGTGGGCACACCGCAATGCTACGCAAGGTGCTCAACGATATAGGAGTAATTACCTACTACACATTTTCCGTTAAAGGATACCTGGAGAATACCTTTAACTATGCCACCAACGCAAGGGCGGTTCAAGAGCAGGTGGAGGAAAAGGTGTACGGTACGATACCCGCCGAATACACCAAAGAGATCAAGCGATTCCCCCTTGAGGCTGAAAATATGGTGAAAAACCTTAAAGAATTAAGGACAAAAGCAAATATCCCGTTCCTGGCTACCGATCGCAACGTTATAAACCTTCCCGGTGTTGGCAAGAGCTTAACCTTCCGAACCATTGGGATAACCCGTTGGGGGAGAAGAATTCTTGAGTTCGACCACGATCACACCCGTTGGCACAGCCCCATCATCAACAAGATAGGAAAGGTTGTTATCATTGAGTCAAAACCCATAGGTGAGTACCTACACCAACTCGAGGATATGGGAGAAAACGTGAAAGAGTACGAAAACGTGTGGGGTTACTCCATTGGTGAAACTGAACCCCGTCTTTCTATCTTTGAATACCCTGAACTTGGCTATAAAATAACCGATAGAATGACTAATCTTGAAATTTAACAGATAATTATTTTGTAAGCCCTTCGATTTCTTGAGGTTGTCCTTTTCAACGAATATAGGTTTCAATCACAGTACTAATAGCCTTCTGGCACACAGGGCAAAAAGACTTAGCCTCGTTGCTCTTCATACGGCAATCGATAAATGGTCGGTATACCCCTTTGTGTATATAACCACCCCCCTCAAAAACACCTACCTTATCAATAAACTTCTTTGTATCCGGAGTTGGAATAGGTGTATCCTTATCAATTAGCTCTGCCCATTTGCTCTGAAAATCAACCAGTGTTGTAAGGTTGGGCTCCCAGGGCTCCACGTTCAGGGGATAAAAGTCCTGGTAGGCAACATCCGACGTGTAATACTCATCGCCCAGTCCTGCCAAACCATGTCCAAACTCATGGATAAAAACAATACCAGACAGTTCATGGTCAGCAGTGACCATGCTGTAATGGTTATAAATTCCACCACCACCATAATCGCTGGTGTTAACCAGAATGTAAACCAGATCGCCAGGCACTTGGGCAGCAATATCCATAACCCTGTGAAAACGGGTAGTGGTTAGATATCTATCTATGCCAAAGGTGTAAAACTCCGATTGGGTGGAAGTGGTATTCCAATAGCCCGTTCCGGGGTTTGAAGGCCCAACCCCATCAGATACCGATTCAACAGCCCAAATATTGATTCCATCAGCAAATTCGCTGAATGGGGGTTGGGAAAAGAGGAAATCAGCAAAACGTTTTACATCAGCCTTAAACTTATCCATATCCTCACCGGTATAACCCTCAGCAATAAAGGCAATATCGAGTTTTTGATTGTGATGACCGTTATCAACTATCTTAATGCTTGGAATGGGTTTAGGAGCCCTACGGTTGATGAAGATGCTACTGGGATCCACCTCAAACTTGTATAGCTCAGTAAATACTCCACTCCTATCCCTGAATTCAAATGATATCTGAACCTTTTGCCTGGGAAATGGAATGCGGGTTACCTGCTCAAAGGCTCTGGCTAAATATTTGGCTTCGGGTGTGGTTTGCCATTCCTGAAAGAGAGTGCAAAAACCCTGTGAGTATATCAGTGTTCCACCCTGTAATTCGGTTACCATAACCCGATGGGTTCCAAAACCCAACTGATCGATCAACGAAAAATGGGAACCACTCCAAAAAGGTTCCTCTCGCAAGTCGTTCAGGAAGAATTGCTGAGTATTGGCATCGCCAGCAAGGAAATAGTCAATCCTTAAAGCCTTATTCTCAAACCATTGATCAAAGTCATCCTGAGAATAGCTGGAAAAAAAAGCGATAAAAGCAAACAGCCATAAAAGGAAAAATCTAGCCGATTTTTTCACTTTTTCTATAAAATAATACATCATTTTAAAAGAGTTAAATGGGATAAAACTTACTAGCTTTGAACAAAAGAAAGTTACCAATCACCCAAGGTAACTTTTTAGCACTTTACAGCGGGTAGTTTGCTTTAAGCGCTTAATGGCCTTTTCCTTTATCTGGCGCACCCGTTCGCGGGTTAAATCCAACTCTTCACCTATTTCCTCAAGGGTATGTGGATGCTTACCGCTCAAACCGAAATACAAACGCACGATGGTGGCTTCGCGATTTGTGAGGGTTAATAACGCCCTTTCAATTTCCTTGCGAAGGCTGTCATTAAGCAACCCCAGATCGGGAGGGAGCGATTCGTTTGAAAGCAGGACATCATAAAGGTTGCTTTCCTCGTCTTGTGAAAGGGGAGCATCCATGGACACATGCCGGTTCGAACTCCTTAATGCTTCCTTTATGTCGTTTGGGGCTATCTCAAGCACTTCGGAGAGTTCCTCAACAGATGGTTCTCTCTCGTATCTTTGTTCTAACTCAACGAATGCCCTATTCACCTTATTTATGGAACCAATCTTGTTCAAAGGTAGTTTTACAATCCTCGATTGTTCGGCTAGAGCCTGTAGTATTGCTTGCCTAATCCACCAAACAGCGTATGAAATGAATTTAAATCCTCGGGTTTCGTCAAACCGCTGGGCAGCTTTAATCAAACCCAGATTTCCCTCATTTATCAAATCAGGAAGGCTCAACCCTTGATTCTGATATTGCTTAGCCACAGAAACCACAAACCTAAGGTTTGCTTTTACCATGTGGTTTAGCGCTTCATGATCACCCTCCTTTAGCCTCCTTGCTAGGTTAACCTCTTCGTCGGTAGTTAAAAGATCAACCTTTCCAATCTCATGTAAATACTTGTCAAGTGAAACGGTTTCACGGTTTGTTACTTGCTTTATGATCTTTAGTTGCCTCATTACCTAAAATCATAAAAAATTTGCGCTGAATATATACATTAAAAGAAATAAAATGATATATAAATCACTTTTTTTTGTGTATTTTTAAATCATTACGCGCTATTATGCTGTTATACTGTAAAATAGGCAATAAGATACAGTATTTTCTATAATACTACCATTAATTAATATAATTCGCATTCATGTTGTTGTTTTTCTTTTATTTATGATTTTTTTCAATGCAAAAAGAAGCAACAATATTTATCAATAAATACTATTAAATGAAAATTTTATTTCCATTAATTGATGAAAACTAAAAGGTTAGATATAATGTTTGATTCATATAGTTGATATACATGCATTTATATATTATTCCTTGATTTTTTGAGCTCTTTATGTATTTTTTTTTCATTTTTTTAGGTAATAATTGGAGAAATGGTTATACTTGCAAAAATATCCCACTATTTTTTTTCGAATAATTCCTTTAAATACAAAAGGTTATATATCATTTCTCATTTGTTTTCAATTTTTTTTTAGAATATTTATTTACCACAATCACCATTTAACTTTATGTACGACATTCTAGAGCTTAACAAAAAGCTTCTCCCTGAACTAAAGGAGATTGCTAAAAATATGAATATTAAGCGGATCGAATCCCTTCGAAAGCAGGATCTAGTATACCGCATCCTCGATCAACAGGCTATTGACGCCTCGGAAAAGGATTCCAAAAAAGGAAAACCCAGGGATTTTGATCATAAGGGTAAAAAAATCGAGAAAAAGGCATTCCAAAAACCCAGTCCAACAGAAAAACCCCAAATAGCTGAATCCAATAGGAAGGAAGATGCTCAACGACCTGGCTCGCCCAACGAGAGGAGCAAACGTAAAAGGTTTACCCGCAAAAGAAAGGATGGAGGATTTGAATCAACCCAAGCTAAAATTTTCCCCAGCGAGGTATCCGAAGAGAAGAAATTACCCCTTGAGGACATTGACAAAACCTTCATGTACGATGAACCAGAACCAGACATACCACAGGATATTCCACAAATCGAAAAGGTAGAAATTGAAGCTGTTCCAAGCGCAGAGGAAGAGTTCCATCCTTCTGAGGTTCAAAAACAGGAAGACAATACTACTTTACAACAAAAAGGAGAAAACCAGTTTCGACAAGGTCAACGCGATCAGCATCATAAAAAAGGGTTTGAAAAACGAAATGGTGATCGATTCGATTTTGACGGGATCGTGAACACCACCGGAGTTCTTGAAATTATGTCCGATGGATACGGTTTCCTTCGCTCTTCGGACTACAATTACCTCAGTTCACCCGACGATGTGTACGTTTCTCAATCGCAGATCAAACTATTTGGCCTTAAAACGGGTGATACCGTTACCGGATCAATCCGCCCTCCAAAGGAGAATGAAAAGTATTTCCCCCTGATCAAGGTTATGGAGATTAACGGCAGAAGCCCCGAGTATATCCGCGATCGTATTCCCTTTGACTTTTTAACACCCCTCTTCCCTAACGAAAAGTTTACACTTCTCGGAAATGGCCAGAACAACCTGTCTGCCAGAGTTGTTGACATGTTCAGCCCTATTGGAAAAGGACAAAGAGGACTTATTGTAGCACAGCCAAAAACGGGCAAAACCATCCTCTTAAAGGATATTGCCAACTCCATTTCGGCCAACCACCCAGAAGTTTACATGATTGTTTTACTTATTGATGAGCGTCCCGAGGAGGTAACCGATATGGCACGCAGCGTAAACGCCGAGGTTGTGTCATCAACCTTCGATGAGCCTGCCGAAAGGCATGTTCGCGTAGCGAATATTGTCCTTGAAAAGGCAAAACGCCTGGTGGAGTGCGGACACGATGTGGTTATCCTGCTCGATTCGATCACACGTCTTGCCCGTGCCTTCAACACAGTGCAACCGGCATCAGGCAAGGTGCTTTCGGGTGGTGTTGATGCCAATGCGCTCCATAAGCCCAAACGCTTTTTCGGTGCCGCCCGTAAGATCGAGAATGGTGGTTCCCTCACAATTCTGGCAACTGCCCTTATCGACACCGGCAGCAAGATGGATGAGGTGATCTTTGAGGAGTTTAAGGGAACGGGTAACATGGAGCTGCAGCTCGACAGGAAACTATCCAATAAGCGAGTATACCCCGCTGTTGATATTACTGCATCCAGCACACGCAGGGAAGACCTTCTCCTTGACAGGGATACCATGAACAAGATCTGGATCCTACGCAACTACCTGGTTGACATGACCTCGGTGGAGGCCATGGAGTTCCTCCGCGATCGTTTAGTGAAGACCCAAACCAACGAGGAGTTCCTGATGTCGATGAATAGCGATATCTAATACGAGAGACCGGAGACCGAAGACGGAAGACGGGAGACGGGAGACGGAAGTTCCATGCAAAAAACTTCTGTCTTCCGTCTTCGGTCTTCTAACTTTGTTGTATCTTTGCAGGGCTAATCCATGGGGCTGACTTTGGTTTTGACTGCAAGATGAATGGATTGGTAAGCATGTCGAGCGTTGGGAAGCTGGCTCGTTAATCCCAGGACTCAGTCCGATAAACGGCAACAATAATTCTTACGCACTCGCTGCCTAGAATGTGCCAAGCACTTCAGGCTTAATCTCGTCAACTAGGTTGACGAGACGAGTAGTCTCGCGGAGGGCTTCGCCCGTTGGCGCTCCGAATCGAGGCTTCAAAACAAATGGGATAGCCACAGGATGCTCCCCGGTTCCCGTGGCGAAAAAAACAGGGGATAAGGTTTGGGTTGGTCTCTTTCCACCTGCCTAAACTCGAAAATCAAGGAAGGATAAGCATGTAGAAAGCCAGTTGGTTCCTTGTTTGGACGAGGGTTCGACCCCCTCCAGCTCCACAAAAACGAGTGCAAACGAATTCAAAACGCCTTAAAACATCTGGTTTTAGGGCGTTTTTGTTTAATCAATAAGGTTAGGATTGCATACCAATAAAACCCATCGAGGCCACTTCAATACAGCAGAATTTGGTTTTGATTGTAATGCCACTTCGGTTGCAGCTGTTTACATGCCATATTGTAATTTTTTTTAATATGAGGGTGTCTCAAAAGTTCACTGTGTGACTCAGTAAAAGACTCTGTGAACCTCTGTGGAATTTTTTATATATTGTACAACAGTGAACTACAGTGAACCACAGTGGAAACACAGAGTTCCACAGAGTAATAAATCTAATCCTTTTTGGCTTTTAAGATAGTCTCTTATTATTTTTTTAAGCTACGTAACCCACGCATTGGTTTTTTAATACATTTGCGGGTAAATTATTTTTAGCAATGGAGCTTACAGACCTTGGATATAACAGCGATTTCGAGAGTTTCAGAGCAGGGAATAACCTTAGCAACTTTGAGGTAGCCAGGGTTATTGCCGAGTATAAGGAACGTTACATTGTAAAGACTGCCATTGGGGAGTTTGACGCAGAGATTACAGGAAATATGCGCTTTACTGCTACAACCCGCGAAGACTTTCCTGCTGTGGGCGACTGGGTATCGCTGGCTATATACGAATCGGATTTTGCCATAATTCACAGCATATTCCCCCGCTTCTCAGTTATCAAAAGGCAGTCAATTAGCCAGATTGGTGAGGTTCAGGTAATCGCGGCAAATATCGATTTTGCCCTTTTGCTACAGGCACTTGACAGAGATTTCAACATCAACCGATTGGAGAGGTACCTAACAATTTGCCATTCATCTAAAGTAAAGCCAATAATTGTACTCACAAAAGCGGATTTGATTGACGATCAGAGGATTTTGGAAATAAAGGGAGGCCTAAAACAACGGGTTGAAAACATTCCTGTGATTGCCATTAGCAACCAAACTCAGAGTGGATATGATGAACTTCTCAGGTTTATTGAGAAGGGTAAAACATACTGCTTGCTTGGCTCCTCGGGGGTAGGTAAATCCACGCTGCTGAACAACCTCTCCGGGCAAACAGTAATGAAAACCGATGCCATTAGCCAGAGCACCCATAAAGGACGACATATAACCAGCCATAGAGAGCTAATAATCCTCGAAAGCGGAGGAATACTCATTGATAATCCCGGTATGCGTGAGGTTGGAATTGCCGACTCTGGCGACGGGCTGGAAACCACATTTGATAAAATTATTAACCTTTCGAATAGCTGTAAATATAAAGATTGCACTCACACCAACGAGATTGGCTGCTCAGTAATTGTGGCTGTTGAAAAGGGCGAATTGGACAGAAGTTCCTACGAGAATTACCTGAAAATGGAAAGGGAAAAAGCCCATTTTGAGAAGTCGATTGCTGAGAAACGAAAAAAGGAGAAGGTTTTTGGGAGGATTCTCAAGGACTACCATAAGAAGAATGTAAAAGATAAAAATTTTTGATTTCTCTAACATCCCAACGTAAAGATCCAAAACCTTAACTTTAAATCCCCTCAATCTATTCGCTACATTTGTCTAATTAAGAGTAGCGGAATAGAACTTTTTATGATTCAACAAAAAAACAACGATGAAGATTCTATTTGATTTTCTAAAAAATTATTATGATGGACGTTCTAAGAGTTTTTTTTTTTCTTAACTGTGCCTTGCTGCCGCTGGATAAGCTAGAGGAAGCACATGAGTTCATCGAAACTATGGATACCACAACAAATATTAAAGAGAAAAACAGGCAACTCAAGAATAATCTGCAAAAAAATTGCTGATAATCTGGTCATTACTTTAAAACTGATTGGAAAATAGTAGAAACTCCATGCAGATCACTTTAATTCCTTCTTTGAAGAAGTTTGCTATTCATTAAAAAATCGGGTATTCTGGTTCAGGTGTAGGATAAAAAATTACTACTTTTCTTACCTTTATCGCTGAAAAACGAACACAATCTTGATTAAAACCCATGAGAATATACCTTGACTACAACGCTACAACTCCCATCGACAATGAGGTGGCAAATACCATGCAACCCTATCTGAAGGAATACTTTGGCAATCCATCCAGCGCTCACAGCTTTGGCACCGAAACAAAAAAAGCAGTGGAGAACGCAAGGAAACAGGTTGCCACCCTAATCAACTGCAAACCCAACGAGATAATATTTACAAGTGGTGGCACCGAATCGAATAACTATGCCATCAAGGGGTTTGCATTTGCCAATGAGCACAGGGGAAAACACATCATAACATCCGCCATTGAGCACCCTGCTGTAGTTGAGGTTTGCAAGTATCTCGAGAGTAAAGGATTTCAAATATCATACATTCCTGTTGATGATTTTGGATTGGTTCAACTTGATGAGTTGGAAAAGGCCATTACGCCACAAACCATTCTTATCTCCATTATGCATGCCAACAACGAGATAGGCACATTACAACCCATTTCGGAAATTGCTCAAATTGCGCGTAAATACAGCATAGCATTCCATACCGATGCAGCGCAATCGGTTGGCAAATACCCTGTGAATGTAAGGGAAATGGGGGTTGACATGCTGTCAATTGCCGGACATAAACTCTATGCCCCCAAGGGCATTGGAGCCTTATACATCAGGGAAGGGTTGACTCTTGAGAAACTTATCCATGGGGCCGATCATGAGCAGAACAAGCGTGCAGGAACCGAAAATGTGCTCGAAATTGTGGGATTGGGCAAAGCCTGTGAGATAGCACACCGCGATCTGACCAAAAACATGGAGCATATGGTAAAAATGAGGGATTTGCTCCACAATCAGCTAATGGAGAAAATACCAGATATCAAGTTGAATGGTCATCCACAGTTACGCCTTCCCAACACGCTTAGCCTTAGTTTCAAAGGGATTGAAGCCAATATCCTGCTCAACGAAATGGAGATGAAAGGTATTGCTGCCTCGGCCGGGGCTGCCTGCCACACCGATTCCATTGATGTTTCTCCTGTGCTAACGGCAATTAAGCTGAGCACTGACTTTGCCATGGGAACCATTCGGTTTTCGGTGGGACGATACACAACGGTGGATGAGATAAACAAAGCATCGGAAATAATCGTTGACATTGCAAACCGGCTAAGACCAGCAGAAACTCCCATTACACCGGAATTCGAAACCAAAAGTAAAGATATCCTGCTCACAAAATACACCCAGGGGCTGGGATGTGCATGTAAGCTGCGCCCCCAGGAATTGGAGAAAATTCTAAAAGATATTCCCATTATCATGGATCCAAATATCCTGATCGATACCCAAAATTCCGACGATGCGGCTGTTTACAAAATCAACGAAACAACAGCACTAGTTCAAACCGTTGATTTCTTTACTCCCATCGTTGACAATCCCTACGACTTTGGGGCAATTGCTGCCGCCAACTCACTGAGCGATATCTATGCAATGGGGGCAAAACCCCTATTTGCATTGAATATCGTTGGTTTTCCTTCCAACAGGCTTCCTATGGAAGTGCTCAGGGAAATCCTCAGGGGTGCCACCGACAAGGCTCAGGAAGCAGGCATTGCCATTCTGGGCGGGCATACCATTGATGACCCAGAGCCCAAGTACGGAATGGTGGTTAGCGGCGTGGTGCATCCTAACGAAATCTGGACTAATTCCGGAGCCAAAGCGAAGGATGCCATAGTTCTCACCAAGCCAATTGGCACAGGAATTCTTACAACAGCCATGAAACGCGGCTTGTTAAATCAACAAACAAAAGATGAAGTAATTAGAGCAATGTCGGAGCTAAATAAAAAGGCTGCTGATATTCTGGCAAAATATACAGTACACGCCTGTACCGACATTACTGGATTTGGCCTAATTGGGCATCTAAGCGAGGTAACTGTGGCCAGCAAGGTAGATGTTGAAATCTTTGCAGGCAAAGTTCCCGTTTTCGACGAAACGGAAAACCTTGCGGCTGCCAATATTATTCCGGGTGGATCTTTAAATAATTTAACCTACTTCTCAAAGCATGTTAGCTGGGATAAGAGCATATCTTCCATCATGCAAATAATCCTTTGCGATGCCCAAACCTCAGGGGGATTGATTTTCTGCATTCCCAATAATGAAAAAGATGATGTTATACGTGAATTAAAAAAGGGTGGCACTCTTCACGCCACCCATATTGGCAATTGTCTTGGTAAAGGAGAAGGAACTATTTACGTTAAAAGTTGATTATCAATCTGATTTACACAAAAATGTTAGCTACAACAGTTCAATTGAGAACACTATACTTTTGTTAAGTGCATCAAGCCCTGCAACATTAATTGGGAATACGGTTACTCCTCAAGCAATCTTTTTATCACCGTAATCATTTCATTGAATTCGTCCCTGTCGAAGAGCCGGGTTAAAAAAACAATTTTGCCATTTCTGTCAACAATTACGTTGCGAGTAACTCCCGCATCCTTCCTGGCGTACAGGGTAAAAATCTCCGATTCAGGATCGGGAGCCAGAGGGTATGATATTTCCATTTTTTTGGCAAAATCAATGGCTGTTTCCATGTTTTCCTTTCTGTCGATGCCAACCAGCACAAGCCCCTTCTCCTTTAGCGGTTGCCAGATTTCGCTCTCGATATGGGGCATCTCCTTACGGCATACGCTGCACCAGCTGGCTGTGAACTGAAGCATAACTACTTTGCCCCTGTTATCAGCAAGGTTAAACGTTGAACCATCGGTTAGAGTTGCTGTAAAGTCAGGTGCCGTATCCCCTACCTTAACTATGTAGCCCCTGTCCTTGTCCTCTGCGTTTCTGTTCATGCAGGAGCATGGTAAAACCATTGCTGCAATTAGCAAAAGTGGAATAATGATCTTAATCCTTTTCATGAAATTCAGGGTTTAAAGGTTAGAAAATGTTTATATTTTGTTTCTGAATAGTGTTCTTATAATTATTGCCACGGGCTTAAGCCCGTGGTCAAAAAGCAAAAATAATGATTGGCTTCAGCCTAATAATAAATTATCAAAATGTGGCTAAAGCCATTTTTTGGCACCAATATCTTCCACGGGCTTAAGTCCGTGGCAATTGAAAACCAAATTATTAGTTAAATCTTAAACAGTTTCTTAATACTATTAGCCATTTTCTGATCTTCAATCTATTCAAAAAAAGTCGATAATCTATTTCTTCCATGCCCTAAGCATATGACGCTTCCCCGGGGGTCCTTGTAATCTATCGAGAATAAAACCTGCACTTTTAACCGCTTCTTTTACCGTTCCCTTTACGCAATAAGTAACTAGGCAACCACCCAAATGGAGAGCTTTGTGCAGCTTCTTAAACTGTTCACGGCTCCACATCTCGGGTTGATCGTCGGGGGCAAAAGCATCGAAGTAGATTAGGTGATACTTCATTACGGGCTGCCATTTAGTAAAGTCGCATCTCTGCTTGTGGATTGTAAAACCGGGGGAAATCTCTCTTGGTTGATTCCATGGCATGCTACATAGCGATCTCCAGAGAGTTGATGTTTCGGCTGGTAGAATAGATCCATAGTTTAGCATGGCGTATTCCTCGTCCGATAGAGGATAAAACTCAAGACCGTGGTAACTCCCTTCTAAGGCCATGGTTTTGACCAATGCTGCCGTTAGGGCAGCATTAAGCCCGGTGCCAAAGCCCACCTCAAGTATATCAACCTTCTTAAAGGGGAGCGCATTTAAACCGTACTTAATGAACACATGCTCCGACTCGGTAAGCGCACCGTTAGTGGAGTGATAGTGCGCCCCAAATTGCAGCGACCGTAGCGTTGACGAGCCATCGGATGTAATGTAAGGAGTGGTGTGTATGCCATTCATGGCTACAAAAGTAATCAGACAAATGGTATTTTATTCGTTAAACCCTTACTTTTACAGTTTCATTTGAAAAAGAATGCGACTTGATGTTTTGATGGTACAAAAGGGGGTTTTCTCATCCAGAGAATTGGCCAAGGTCAACATAAAGAAAGGCAACGTTTTAGTTAACGGTGTACTTTGCACAAAGCCTTCGTTTGAGGTTTCTGAGGATGTTAGCATAACGCTCATAACCGAAAATGTTATTCCCTACGTTAGCCGAGGAGGGTTAAAACTGGAAAAGGCTCTGAAGGAATTTGAAATTAACTGCAAAGATTTCGATGTTTTAGACATCGGAGCATCAACCGGGGGCTTTACCGACTGTGTGCTGCAGCATGGAGCCCGAAGGGTTTACGCAATGGATGTTGGAACGGGTCAACTCTCCCCCACCCTCAAGGATGATCTCAGGGTGAAATCAATTGAAAACACTCATATTAAGGACCTTACTTGCGATCAGGTTGATTCAGCGCTTTTCGATCTTATCGTGGCTGATCTCTCCTTTATCTCCCTTACCAAAGTGTTGGAGTTTTTTCCAAAATTCTTGAAACCAACAGGTAAAGCGATTGTATTAATCAAACCTCAATTTGAAGTGGGAGCCAGTTTTGTTGGCAAAGGAGGTATAGTGAAAGATCGCAAAGCCCACGAAATGGCCATAGCCAATGTTTTTAACGCAGCCATAAAGATTGGACTTTATCTCACAAACATTACTCCTTCACCCATACAGGACGAAAGAAAGAACGTTGAATTTCTGGCTCTTTTGGAGCAAAGCCAAAATGGAAAAAGTAAATTTGGAAGTATTTCAAATTAGCTTTTAATGCGAATTAACAGTTGAATAAAATGATTCTCGTATATCTTAGTGATCCTTTGTGACTTCGTGTCTCCCGAAGATTCGGGAGTGGCTATTATTATTTCTGCCACTCCCGAATCTTCGGGAGGCACTAAGACACAAAGTTACACAAAACAGCAGAATTCAAATTATTGATATTCTATCGATTAACAGGATAAAATAAGAGTTGTTTTCAACTGTTAATTCGCATTTTTAATAAACAACAAACTATTAACCATATATCTATGAAAAAATCGCTGATCTGCATGAAATTTCTTGGCATACTAATGCTAATTGCCAATTTTACCCACGCACAATTTTCCATCGATGGGCAGTTTCGTACCCGGGGAGAGTATCGGGATGGATACCGCCTACTGGCTACAGAAAGTACTTATGGCGTTCCCATAGTTCTTCAGCGAAGTAGGCTAATACTGAGCCACAAGGAGGATAAACTCTCGTTTATGTTCAGCGGACAGGATGCCCGCATTTGGGGGCAAAACGATCAGCAAATGCCTGATAATACAACCCACATCTATGAAGCATGGGCCATGTGGAACTTTCTCCCAAATTTTAATTTGAAGTTAGGTCGACAAGAGCTGAAATACGATGATCAGAGGATTATTGCAATTCGCAATTTTAGCTTAACAGGAATTACCTACGATGCGGCTTTGATTACCTACGATAATTTCAGTGCCAAAACATCATTGCATCTTGGTGGTATGATCAACAATAATGAGCAATGGGTATACCTCACCAATTATATTGGGGATCTTCCAAAGTATATGGTCTTTCTATGGGGTTCAAAAACCCTAAATGAGATGATCACAATTAATGCCATCAACTTTTTCGATTTAAGGCAAGCGCAACTCCCTTTCACATTCGAACCTAACATTATGTATGGTCGTAATACCATTGGGGCTAATGCCATTATATCATCTAACGATAACTTTGGCGGGCGAATGGGTGGATATTACCAATTTGGTAGTTCCTGGATTAACCTTTGGCCTTTGGCCAATAATAATGTAGAAATCAGTGCATACTCAATCAATGCTAATATATGGACAAAGGCATCCCAGGAACTTAAACTTTCGCTTACCTTCGATCTCTATTCGGGGCATGATTGGTCAAAGACCAACGGAAAGTTTACATCGTTCAACAGGCTTTTAGCTGCAGGGCATGCACATCTTGGATGCATGGATTATTTTACCTCAATGCAGCTTGCAGAGGTTGATTGGGCTGGAATTGTTGACTTTTTCTTAGAGGCGGAGTACAATTTCAATGATAAGGCAAATATTAATGCTGCTATTCATAACTTCTCTTTGCATAAGCCATATATACCTGCCATTAATGCTGTGGGATACGAAGAACTTGATAAAAGGCTGGGGACTGAGGTTGACTTTATTTTCAACTACAGGGTATCAAAGGATATAGCCATCCAAACTGCATGGATGTTTATGCTACCCACCGAAAGCCTTGAGGTTTTCAAAGGGAATAATTCCAAATTCTCTCATTACGGGTACGTTTCATTCCTATTCACTCCCAATTTCTTTAAATACCAAAAACCTGACCCTCAATCATAGGCTAAATTGAACATATTGCCAAGTTTTTTGTTATAGAAAAAAAGTTGAAGGATTAGGATGTTTCAGGATATACTCGCTTTACTTACGGTTGCCATTGCTGTTTTTTATGCGCTTTGGAGTTTTTTTCGCATAATATATCCCTCAAAAAAACAGCATGTCTCCTATTGTCAGGGTTGTATTACGGGTGGTTGTAATCTTAATAAAATAAAAACTCCTTCCATCAACTAAAAAAAGGGTTTATATTTGCAGCATGAAAAAAGCTAAGATTATACTTTCCGTCATACTTGCCATTTACATGCTAATGGCCATGGGAGGTCTTAGTTTATACAATCACATGTGCAGCTGCAAAGGAAAACAAATCACATCTGTTCTGATTGATAAAAGCTGCTGTCAAGACACAGCGGAACACGATGCATGCCATTCTGATTCCCACCATAATTCGTGCGAGGATAACACATGCGGCACCTGCAATTGTGAAACACAAATAGAAATCCTGAAGGTAGAAAATTCAATACCCACTGAACAAACCATCAGCTTCATTAAGGTTTATCAGCAAATTTTCTTAAAGGCTTTATTTACTGATAATTTCTTTGAGTTTGCTCAGGATATAAAGCCCTTCTTCAGCAATGAAGGGAAACCGCCCCCACTTACGGGGAAGTTTATAGTTATTCTTTATCAAAACTTAAAGATTCCACTACTTATTTCATAGCTAGTTCAAATAGGGGTTAAATCCTTAAAAGGATTTTTTTGGCTTTTCACATAAACCTACCAACCCCTGTAAATCAAGTTTTACTTATAAAATATTTAGCTATGAAAGCACAAATCATTTTAATTCTAATAATTGTCCTTTTCCCCTTTATTGGCTTTAGCCAAACGGTTGACGGGCATATTTCGGAAAAGGATAGCGAGGGTAAATTATCGCCATTAGTTGGCGCCAATGTATACTGGAAGGATACAACCCTGGGAACCGCCACTGATAACGATGGGTACTTTACCATCAGCCGCCCAAAGGGAGCCACAATTTTGGTAATCAGCTTTGTTGGCTATGAGCCCGATACCATAACCGTTGCCCAAAACCAGAGCCATGTACACCACACTGTCAACAGAACGTTAGCAATTGAAGGCGTTGTGATAGAGGGTATGGCTCCTGGAGCCCATTTCGATAGGTTGAGCCCAATTCATACTCAAAATATAACCAAGCACGAGCTGAAGCGTGCTGCCTGTTGCAACCTATCCGAGAGCTTTGACACCAACGCATCGGTGGATGTTAGCTACAGCGATGCCGTAACCGGGGCAAAACAGATTCAGCTACTCGGATTGGCAGGAGTATACAGCCAAATTCAGGTTGAAAACATCCCTGCCCTGAGGGGGTTGGCTACAACCTTCGGGTTGAATTACGTACCGGGCTCATGGATGGAATCCATTCAGATATCCAAGGGAACTGCATCCATAGCCAATGGTTACGAAAGCATCACCGGGCAGATCAACGTAGAGTATAAGAAACCCTGGGAGCATGAAAAGTTCTTTGTGAATGGCTATGCCAACAGCTTGGGTATGGCCGAGGTTAATACCAATCTCAGCTTTGAGATTACTCCCAATATCACCACCATGGTGTTGGCGCATGCAGAGAACATGAGCATGGAGGTTGACCACAACCACGATTCGTTCCTCAACCATCCTTTGGTTAAGCAGTACCATTTTTTAAACAGATGGAGTTTTCAGGGTGAGCATTTCGAATCGCAGGTAGGCATTCGCATGCTGGATGAGGAAAGGACTGCCGGTCAGATCAGAAACGGGCACATAGCCAATCCCTTTGGGATTGATATCGACACCCGACAGTATGAAGGTTTCTTTAAGGGTGGCTATATCTTCCACAGACCAAATACAACACTTGGTATCATCACCTCGGCAAGCCAACACGAGCAGAGTTCGATGTTTGGGCCAAACGTTTACAATGGTCTTCAGAAAAATTTCTACTCAAACCTGGTCTTTATCACCTACATAGGGCGCACAAACCACAGCTTAAAAACGGGGTTAAGCTTTAACTACGACAGCTACGAGGAGCAGCTGAATTCGGTTGATTTCGATCGGAACGAGGTTGTCCCTGGTGCATACATGGAGTACACCTATAAGTGGCTTGAGGATCTTACCCTGATGGCAGGGGCACGGTTCGATCATCACAACCTGTTTGGAAACTTGTTTACACCCAGATTACACTTTCGATACCAGCCCATTAAGCAACTATCAATCAGGACAAGCATTGGAAAGGGTTATCGTAGTCCCAACATACTGGCAGAGAACATGTATTTGCTTGCCAGCTCACGAAATCTTGTTTTCCTTGAGGATATCGACATGGAAGAAGCATGGAATTTTGGGATAAACATAACCCAACGTTACATGCTTTGGGATAAAGAGCTGACAATAAGTGCCGATTACTATCGCACCAACTTTATCAATCAGCTCATTGTGGACATGGATCAGGATCCGGGCAATGTGTACTTCTACAACCTCGATGGCAAATCGTACTCCAACAGCTATCAGGTTGAAACAAGCTACTCACCCATCGAAAGGCTGGACTTTACTTTAGCGTACCGATTAAATGATGTGCGCAGCACCATTAACGATGTGCTAATCGAAAAGCCACTGGATAGCCGATACAAGGCTTTCGTATCCACCAGCTATAAAACCAGGCTGCGAAAATGGCAGTTCGATTACACCGTGCATTTAAACGGGGGGGGTAGATTGCCCAGCACCAGCCATCTTCCCGAAGAATTGCAGAAAGGGGATACATTCCCTGCATTCATAACCATGAATGCACAGATATCGAAGTACTTCAGGCAATGGGATGCATACATAGGAATTGAGAACCTAACCGGTTTCACTCAAAAAAATCCAATTATTTCAGCCGATAATCCCTATAGTCCCTTCTTCGATGCTTCAATGGTTTGGGGCCCGCTTACGGGACAAAAAATTTATGTAGGATTTCGGTATACATTAACTAGATAACTTTCAGTACAATGAAAACAATAGAGCTGAAAATACCTGATTTAAAATGCATGGGCTGTATTAGTGCAATAAACAGCAGTCTTACCAAACTGGATGGTGTGATAAGCGTTAAAGCGAACCTATCAACCAAAACAGCTACTGTAGAATACAATGAAAACACCATTACTTTGGATCAAATAGCAAAAACGCTAGATACCATCGGGTATCCAGTGGAACAATAATTTCAATTTCAAATAACACAAAAACCAAAAAAAATGAAAACGATGAAAGTAATTGCTTCAGCAGCGTTGACTTTGCTGCTTATTTCAAGTCTGACACAAGAAGTGAAGGCGCAAAAAATCAAAGACGAAAAAACCGTAGTGATCGAGGCATCCATGGATTGCAACTCGTGCAAGGCCAAGATAGAGAAGAATATCGCCTTTGAAAAAGGCGTTAAAAGTCTTGATGTGAACCTTGAAACCAAGCGGGTAACCATTACTTACCAAGAAAACAAGAATAGTGAAGAGGGTCTGGTAAAAGCCATTGAGAAGTTGGGCTTTACAGCCAAGGTTGTTGATCAGAAGGAGTGTGATGCTAAACCCCATGAATGCCCTAAGAAAGGGGATGGATGTACCGGGAAAAAAGGTTAATTTAACGTGAGT
>Ga0334884_1002108_pt1 | contig 26768 bp, 25 predicted proteins | sample GraSluR1_MG_7_FD_207215 | JGI IMG/M metagenome (GOLD analysis project Ga0334884, IMG submission 207215) | Sludge microbial communities from methane-producing bioreactor in Wageningen University, Netherlands - Granular Sludge_12_05 R1 | ecosystem: Engineered > Bioreactor > Anaerobic >...
TTAGTCAACCTTTCCGATCTGCCATTTATGATCAACGATGGCGAACGCATTGCACAAATGGTGATCGCACAACACGAAACCGCGCAATGGAAAGTGGTTGATAAACTCAATGAGACCAGTCGGGGAGGCGGCGGTTTCGGACATACAGGAAAATAAAACACACTCAAACAACTAGAGAAATTATGAATATTATCATCCCAATGGCCGGCATGGGAAAACGCATGAGGCCGCATACACTCACAACTCCCAAGCCCATGATTCCGATTGCCGGTAAGCCAATCGTTCAGCGTCTTGTTGAAGATATTGCACGTGTGGTAGATGAAAAAATTGAACAAATTGCATTTGTAATCGGTGATTTTGGTAAGAAAACAGAATCAGAATTAATCAAAATAGCCGAATCGGTTGGAGCCAAAGGAAGCATCCATTATCAGCTGGAGGCACTGGGTACTGCACATGCTATTTTGCGCGCCAGCGAAGCACTTCAGGGCAAGGTGGTTGTAGCCTACGCTGATACGCTTTTTAAAGCTGATTTTAAGCTGGATAGTAATAAAGACGGCATTATCTGGGTGAATCGGGTTGAGAATCCTGAACAGTTTGGCGTAGTAAAATTAAATTCGGATCAAAGCATCGAAGGTTTTTATGAAAAACCTGCCGAATTTGTTTCTGATCTGGCAATTATCGGCATTTATTATTTTAAAGATGGGGCTTATTTACGTGAGCAACTACAATATCTGCTGGATCAAAAAATTACCACCGGTGGTGAATATGGCATAACCGACGGGCTTCAAAACATGATGAAAGCAGGCATGGCTTTTCACACCGAAACAGTTACTGAATGGCTCGATTGTGGCAACAAGGATGCAATGGTGGCAACCAATCAGCGGGTGCTTGAGTTGGTGGCCGAAAGCGAAAAACTCATCCATGATAATGCCGATCTGGACGAAGCCATCATCATCGAACCCTGTTTTATTGGCGAAGGTGCTGTGATTCAAGATGCCGTAGTAGGGCCTCATGTTTCCGTGGGGGCACATACTGTTGTTAAAAATTCTGTGATCCGTAACAGTATAGTTCAGCAGCATAGCTATATCGAAAATCAAATCATCGAAAACAGCATGATTGGCAGTCATACCAGCCTTAAAGCATTGGCAAGGAATTTGAGTGTTGGCGATTACAATCAAATTGAAGATTAAACCGATCGAATATGTCATTACAAAATCGCCTTATTGTTATACTTTTCAGTCTTGTTTGGCTAGCCGGAACATCTTTGTTTGCACAGGAAATAAACTCCGATTCGCTGGCAGGTATGGTATCAGAACGAAAAAACGCCATACTATTTGCTAATGGTTTAAGGGCCAGATTAGCAGGCGATTATAATAAAGCACATAGCTTATTTGAGCAAGCACTTCAGGCTGATTCAACTGACCCTGCCAGCATGTACGAGCTCAGTGAGATTTATGCCCGAGAATCAAACTACGAAAGTGCCCTCCAATTGATGGAAAAAGCTGTGAATCTTGACGAGCAAAACAGCTGGTACAAAATGAGATTAGCGCAGATATACAAGGTATTGGGCGATTATGAGGCTTATGCCAATATTTATCGTGAGCTGCTAAAAATGGATCCCAACAATACCGATTATTATGGTGAGCTTTCGTCCGCTTTATTATTGCTCGAGCGGTATGATGATGCCCTTACGGTATTTGATCAGATTGAGAGACAAATAGGTGTAAATGAAGTGCTTAGTTTGCAGAAACAGCAGATTTATCTGTTGCAGGGAAAAAACAAGAAAGCCATTGAAGAGATAGAAAAACTGGCTACGACTTATCCTTTTGAAGTGCGTTATCAGGCTATGTTGGCTGAGTTGTATCTCAAAAATAAAGACCGTAAAAAAGCCCTCGAGACATACGAAAAAATAAAAAAACTTGACCCGGACGATCCCTATGTGCATGTATCACTTTTTGAGTTTCATCTCGACGACAAAAAGTACGATCAGGCCTTTGAAGAACTTTTGCTCGCTCTTGGAAATCCGTCACTCGACATAAAAACCAAGATGCAGATTGTCCCTTATTGGGGTCGGTTGGATTTGCCTTCGGAAACCCTGCTTAATCAAGCTTTTCAGATTGGTCAAACCCTGGCGAAAACTCATCCTGACGAAGGTTATGGTTATCTTTTGCTGGCCGAAGTATATCAGGACAGGGAAGACTTTCAAAATGCTGCTGTGAACTATCAAAATAGTCTGGCGATCGATTCCGGATTTTACAGGCCATGGGAAGGATTGATGTTTGCTCAGCTCAAAATGAAAAACTTCCCGCAATTGATTCAAACAGCCGAAAAAGCACTCCGGCTCTTTCCGGAGCAGCCTTTACCTTATCTGTTTGCGGCTTTTGGTTATTTCGATCAAAAGAATTATGAAAAAGCCAGGCAACTGCTCGAAACAGGACGTAAGCTGGTTTTTGGCAATGACGCCCTGCTGGCCGAGTTTTACAATTATCTGGCCGAAGCCAATCATGAACTTGGCAATGATCAGGAGTCTTTTAAATATTATGATAAAACCCTCGAAATCAATCCCGAAAATTCAGTTGCTTTGAATAATTATGCCTATCATTTGGCGGTACGCAATGAACAACTCGACAAAGCCTTGAAGATGGCTTCAAAAGCCGTTAATCTCGATCCTGCAAATGCTTCTAACCTAGATACGTATGCCTGGGTTTTCTTTAAAATGGGTGAATATGAAGATGCGCTTTATTGGATTAAAAAAACGCTGAAACAGGATGAAAAGCCCGGTGGAGAGGTGTTAGAACATTATGGTGACATATTATTCAAAATGGGAGAAACAGAAAAAGCTGTTAAACAATGGCAAAAAGCCAAAGAAGCTGGTGGAGCAAGTGAGCAGATTGAGCTGAAAATTGAGAAGAAACAACTGTATGAGTAGATTTAGATTTCCGGTATTCCTGAGTATAATTTTGGTGGTTACACTTTTTGCATTGCAGGGATGTAAAACTAAGAGGGCGATGATCAAAAAGCCACTCAAAGAACAAGGAGAGTCTTTTTTGTTAGAGAAAATGGCAGCAAGCGAATTGAATTTCAACTGGTTTAGTGCGCGTTGTGCTGTTACGGTGATTTCTGATAAAAAGACAAAAACGGATTTTCGCGGACAGCTACGCATTCAAAAAGACAGTGTTATCTGGATGTCGCTCTCACCGGCATTAGGAATCGAGGTGGCACGCCTGATGATTACCCAGGATTCAATCTGGTTTATCAATCGAATCGAAAAAAATTATTTTAAAGGGGATTACGATTTTATCAACAGTTTTTTTCAAACCACTATAGATTTCGATATACTTCAGGCACTGCTTGTAGGTAATGATATGACTCATTATGAGGATGATAATTTCAGAGCCGGTATTGATGCGATGGATTACAGACTGTCGGCTACGCAAAGGTCGAAAAAGAAAAAGATGCTTCAGGAGGAAGAAGTACCCAATATTTTAGTTCAGAATATCTGGCTCAATCCGGATCATTATAAGATTACAAAAGTAAATCTGAAAGAGTTTGGAGAAGAAAACAAACAGCTGGAGGTGAAGTATAGCAGATTTGGAGCCGTGCAGGATCAGCTGGTGCCAGGCTTGCTCGAAATGCTGCTTCAGGCCGACCGAAAGCTGCAGATCAAATTGCAATACAACAACATTTCAACAGACGAAGCTTTGAAGTTTCCTTTCAGCATCCCTTCCAAATACACTAAAATGCCTTAATTTTATCCGCTATGAAAGCATCTTTCAGGTGTTTGTTTTTGTTTTTTTTGCTGAATATTAGCGGATTCAGTGGTAGTTTTTTATTTGCCCAGCAAAATGTAAAAGAACTCGAAGCTGATAAACAACGGATCGAACAGGAAATTGCCTACACCAATAAGCTGCTCGAAGAAACCACCCAAAACAAAGAACTTACTTTTGAACAATTGTTGGTGTTGCGTTCCAGAATCAGTAAACGGGCTAATTTGCTGGCAACCATCCAGAAACAACTTTTATATGTGGAATCGCAGATTAGCCGAAGCTCACGCGAAATAGAGCGACTCGAAAAAGAACGTAAAGCCCTTCGTAAGGAATATGCCCGCATGATAGAAATTGCCTATCAAAACCGCGGAAGCTACAATAAACTAATTTTCTTATTTTCTGCTGAAGATTTTAACCAGGCCTTTCAACGCTTGAAATACCTGCAACAATATGCCGCTTTCAGGAGGAGTCAAATCAAAAAGATTGAAGAAACCAACGAAAAAATCAAAGCAGAACTAAAGCTTCTTGATCAGGAACAACAAAAACAGAAAGCACTGCTCGATGAAGAACGGCGCGAACAAATCGTTTTGCAAACAGAGCAGCAGCATGTAGATCAGAGCGTGAAAACACTCGCGCAAAAAGAAAAGCAATTACGCAAAACCATTCAGCAAAAAGAAAAAGAAGCACAACAATTGCAGCGCAACATCGAGCGTATCATTGCCGAAGAAGTGCGCAGTGCCAGCGAATCGAAAACCGAAAAGGTTCCGCGTGAAGACCGCCTGATGGAGCTCACTCCCGAAGAACTTACTTTATCCAATGCTTTTGCTGCCAACAAAGGCAAGCTGCCCTGGCCCACCGAGCGTGGCATTATTGCTTCGCACTACGGCACACATGCGCATCCGGTACTTAAAAAAGTTACCATCAAAAATAATGGCATTGATATTGCCACCCAAAAAGGAGCTCAGGCACGGGCAGTTTTTGATGGAGTTGTTGTGAGTACCAATACCATAACCGCCAGCAATATAGCCGTGATTATCAGGCATGGTGACTATTTTACGGTTTATACCAATCTGGATGAAGTATTTGTAAAGCGCGGCGACAAAGTGAAAACCAAAGACCTGATAGGCCGCATCCACACCGACAAGAGCTCTGGAAAAACTATGGTACATTTCGAGCTCTGGAAAGGTCGTCAAATTGTTGATCCGGCAATTTGGCTGGCGAGGTAATCCGAATTTACCGAAATCCTTCTGGTTTTTTCAACACAAAGGTTCTGGAAATGTTAAAACCAAAAAAGATATCGCCTTTTCCCCATTCACCGGCAGTTTCAGTGATATAAGCCCGTTCGAACATCGCCTGGGTATTCGAGAAATTAATTGAAAAACATGTCCTCCGGTTTCGATATCAAAACCAAACGAAAGCGCATTGGTGCGATCCAGGGTGGTTTGATCATCGGGATAATAAAAGTATTCGGCATTGAACGAAACGCGTTGGCTAAGCTTCACCCTGCCACCCATTCCAAGTGCAAAAGAGGTGTTTTTGTCAGTTTGAGTGGGAACCTGATTCTTGTGAATCATTGTGGGAGTTAACTGCAAAGTAAGTACACTGCTGAATTTGTGTGCAATCAAAAGCTGGTTCACAAACGACATTCTCGAACTAAAATAGTTTTTCCTTTCCGGAAACTGCCACCTGAGACTGTTTAAAGCCAATGCTCCCACATAGGAAACGCTGACAGGCATCTTTTTTTCTCCTGTGCTCTGTCTTAAAAGTTTGGCTTTTGCAAAACCATCATAGGTCTTTTGCCAGCTACTGCGGCCTATACCAATAGCAAGCCAGTCGTTGATTCCGTATTCAAGGCCTAATCTGATGGTTGCCTGATCCAGACCGAACAGCTCATAAGCCCCAAGTTTGAGTGCTCCAAAATTATGCTGAATCATAAAGATCAGATTACCTGATGCCGGATTTTCGACTGATTGACCATAAACCGCCCTGCCCGCCTTAAAGCTGGCATAAGCATATTCTGTTGTCGGCTCATCGGTTGCAAACAGATCAAAGAGTTCATCCTGTGCCTGAACCCTAAAGCTCAGTAACAGGATCATTGAGATTGTGTATAGGATTTTCATTTGTTTTTGAGGTTAATTATCTAAAGCACCTTGTTGAACCCAGGCTTCAAATTGTTTTATCTGGCAGTCAGTTAGTTTATTGCCGCTCTGTGGCATAGCCGGAAAGCCCGGTTCATGCTTTATGCCCAATAAGCGGCCATTAACAGCTGCATCAGAAATATGGGCATGACTCTCCAGGAGCAAACCACTTGATGCTCCCGCACCTGCATGACAACTTAAACAATTGTTGTTGATGATGGGAAAAAATATCCTCGCTAAAACTGATGTTTTCTGTTTGGCAGTTGTTTCCTGTCTCCGGATATAACTCTTCTTCGTTGTCTTTGTAGCAGGAAGTGAGCCCGAAGACAAGCAGGAAAAACATCAATAAGCGTGTTCTGTTGAGTTTAATTATTTGGTGTTCCATCTGATATCCATTTTTCAAATTGAGTGATAATACATTGATTAAGCTGTGCTCCGTTTTGAGACATAGCACTATAGCCGTTTAGGTGTTTGATTGCACCCAATAGCCGGCTCGATGCCGCAACTTCTGCAATTTGGCTATGATCAGTTAATTGTACTCCTCCTGATTGAACCGAGCCTGAATGGCAGCCCAGACAGGTATTTTGAATTACCGGAAAGATGTGTGCGCCAAAGGTGATATTCAGGGTATCGCATTGACTGTTCTCGCAGTTGTTGTCAAGCACTCCCTGTAAAATCCAACGTTCTATCCTGGCAATTTGCTCCGCATTAAGTGGCTGGTTTGGTGGAGGTGGCATGCGATCGTCAGGGTCTGATTCGGTCATTATTTCATATAGATCACTGCCTTCGGGATTGCCAGGCCTTACATCAGCCGTTTGCATGATGGAAGCGTAATCGATCAGAATTACGCCATCCTCGGCGGTTCCCGGATTATGACATCCTGCTACCCCACACGAACTCATTAGTAAAGGCAATATCTCATTCTGAAAATATACCGTATCCGGATCGCATTCCTGGCCAATATCCGGATCGGTGAAGGTCGTATCGCTGATTCATTTGGCCAGGGTGTTGATGTCGCAATCGCTTAACTTAGGAAGACCATCAGGCATCGGCGTAAACCCTGGTTCATGTTTGATAGCTCCCATCAGACTTCCGTTTTGTGCCACAAAAGCAAGCTGTTCATAGTTGCTTAAATCCAATCCGCCAGAAGGCACTGTGCCTGCATGACAGGAATAGCAATTATTTTGAAGGATAGGAATTACAGAAGCGGTATAGGTAACCATAGCAGTGTCACATTCATCAGCCGGAGGTTTGGGATTGGCTGTGTCGTCGGGTTCGTGTTTGAACGTAAGGGTAAAAAGCGGTACAACCAACACAATGAGCCAATTGAATTTTGAATTTTTCACAAAATATTGTTTTTAAAACTTTGCTGGCGAAAATAAAGTATATTAATATTCCTGCGCTGTTTATCTTGCTGAATGAGAAAAATTGCATCCCGAACAGGAAAAATCTATTATGAAAATGAGTTCTGATTGGATCCATTAAGAGCTATCTCTGGCGTATTTGTAAACAGTAAATCATAAAGATACATATCACATTACTAAAAAAAGCTAAAATCCGTTGGTAATCAATATAGTTAACAAGAAATAGTTAAATAATACCAGATAACAATCTTTCAAATTAATTTTTGTTTAGCCCACAGCACTAATAAAACTGAAAATCTGTTGCTTATAGACGTATTGAATGTTATATTTGTAGGGATTATCAGGGTGTTATTTTAAGGATCAAAAACCAAATTTTAATAAAATGGCAAAGGTTTTAGTGTTGGGAGCCGGTATCTCAGGTCACACAGCAGCTGCGTTCTTGCGCAAAAAGCTCTCCAAAAAGCATCAGGTCATTGTTGTTTCACCGGCTAGTTATTACCAATGGATTCCGTCTAATATTTGGGTGGGGGTAGGACGGATGACAGTAGATCAGGTTCGGTTTAAGCTGGCTCCACGTTACAAACGCGTTGGAATCGAATTTCATCAGGCACTTGCTGTAAGCATTCACCCCGAGGGGGAATCAGCATCCTCGCAAGCTTTCGTAAAAGCTGTTTACACCCTGCCCGAACGTAAGGGAGAAGAAATTAAGCTGGAATATGACTATCTGGTGAATGCAACCGGCCCAAAACTCAATTTTGAAGCAACGGACGGTTTGGGTCCCGAAAAAAACACGGTTTCGGTTTGCTCTTTTGATCATGCGGCTCATGCCTGGGAGAAATTGCAATTAGCCATAGCGAAAATGCATAATGGACAAAAGCAGCGTTTTGTAATTGGTACAGGACATCCGATGGCAACTTGTCAGGGTGCCGCGTTTGAATACATCCTGAATGTGGCTTATGAGATCAGAAAGCGTAAACTAAGTCATTTAGCTGATTTGGTTTGGCTTACCAACGAATATGAATTAGGCGATTTTGGTATGGGGGGTGCGCATATCAAAAGAGGGGGTTATATTACTTCAACACGTGTTTTTGCAGAGAGCTTTCTACGCGAAAACAATATTCACTGGATCAAGCGTGCCGGCGTAAAAAAAGTGGAGCCCGGACTGATTCATTATGAAACACTGGATGGTGATAATCATACGCTAGAATTTGACTTTTCTATGCTCATTCCCGGGTTTGCGGGAGTTGGACTTAAAGCTTTTAATAAAAACGGAGTTGATATCAGTTCCACGCTTTTTGCTCCTAACGGCCTGATGAAAGTGGATGCAGATTACACTGCCAAACCTTATGAAGAGTGGAGCGTGAATGACTGGCCCGAAACTTATCGCAACAAAGATTATCCCAATATTTTTGCGCCTGGTATTGCCTTTGCACCACCTCACGGGATTTCTAAACCGATGATTAGCAAAAACGGCACCAATATTTTTCCTGCCCCGCCACGCACTGGAATGCCTTCGGGCGTAATGGGAAAGATTACAGCACTGAATATCATCAACCTGATTAAGAAAGGCGAACATGAGCTTAAACACCGTGCCAGCATGGGGCGGATGGGTGCTGCCTGCATCATATCAGCCGGATATGGCATGACGAAAGGTGCCGCGGCTACCATGACAGTTTTCCCGATTGTGCCTGATTTTGAAAAATTTCCGGATTATGGCCGCGATATCAGCTATACCAAGGGCGAAGCCGGTTTAGCCGGACACTGGCTTAAATGGTTTATGCATTATATGTTTTTGCACAAAGCCAAAGGCTACCCATTTTGGTATTTGCTTCCTGAGTGAAATTAGTATTCAATAAAAATCAATTATCATGAAAAATCGACCTGTAATACCTTATAGTGAAGAGTTTTATCCGCCTCTGCCCACCAAAGGAACGATGTTTTGGCGTAAGTTTGTGCCCTGGCAATTAATACGGTTCTTTGTGCTTAACATAAAGATTTTAAGAATCGTAGTTGGTGGGCATTCCTGATCGAATGATGGTTTTCAATCGGTTGAAAATTTTGTTAGTCAAGCAAAATTTATTCTGTAAAAAAATAGTAGGTTGCATTCAAAAAATAGTAAGGTCTATTCAATTAGTTCAATTCTGAAATTAATTCCAAATGTTGGAGAATGGTCTATAAATTGGATAATTATAAATTTCATAAAAATTTTAACACATTAATAAACAGCTAATTAAATAATTGGCATAACACTTGTTTTAATTGTATTATCAATAAATAGAAAAATGAAAGCACTAAAAATTTTTACAATTGTATTACTCAGCACACTGGTGTTTGCTGCCTGTAATAGAAATAATAATATCAATGATCCAGGTGAAGATCCGGTGATCGAATCAGTAAATGATTTAGTTGTTCCTCCTGATTTCGATTGGAAGACACAGCAAACCATCGATGTGGTTGTAAGTCTTCCGCAAACCGGTGAGCTAAAGCCGCTTTTGATTACCAATCGTGATGGTTCAAAGCGTTATTTCCGCGGTTTCCCTGAAGATGGTTCCAGAACCTTGAGAACAAAGATCACATTGCCGGCTTATGAATACGAGCTGAGATTGATTTACAGCGGGACTAACGGACCCAATATGGCCTTCATCAGCAACGGCCAAATGTACTACGACTTTGCATCCAGCCAAAAATCCTTGGCTGTTGTTGGTTGTGACCTCAGCAATTTCACCACCTATTCAAAAGGTGGCTGGGGGCAAAAGGCTGCCGGAAATAATGTGGGCGTTCTTCGCGATCAGTATTTTGATCAGGTTTATTCGGATGGTCTTGTAGTTGGTGATCCTGATAATTACACCATTACTTTTGATAATGCAAGTGATGTGGAAGAGTATTTGCCTGGTGGTGGTAGTCCGACAGTCTTAAATCGAAGTTGGAGTAATCCCAGGAAATGGATTAGATTGGGTAATATGGCCGATCAAATCATCGCTGCCCGATTGAATCGTGATTACAATGCAGCTGGTTTCCTTGGGGTGAACCCTGCTTATGAGCTGGGTGAACTCGTCTTCATTGATGGCCCGTTTGCTAATATGAGCGTCAATGACTTCTTAGCAATGGCCGAAATTGCACTTGGTGGTGGTGGATTAAATGGTTATTCTGTGAATGATTATGCCAGTACAGCAGAAAACATTATTAACAGCTTTCACGAAGGAAATAACCACGGAATCCTCACTTGCCCTGCCGATCCTGTGCTCGAAGATCCTTTTATTGAGCTCACGGCATCCTGCATTGATGGCGATGTGGTTTTCACGCTCACCAATACTGGCGATGGTGCGATGACTTCTGCATTTTCTGGTTCACTTTACATGAATGACAATGAAATTGAAAGCTTCACTTACCAGTTGGAGGTAAACGAATCTTATGTAATCATGGCTTCAGGTTTTAACACAGATGTTTTTGAAATTTCAGTTGAAACACCTCAGAATGAAGCGCTTGAAGAAACACTTGCTGGTTGTGGTGCAGAGGAAGAAGAGGAAGAAACTACCGAACAGCTGGGTGGCACATTGGCTTATGAAGACCTCTGGCCAGGAAAAGGTGATTACGATTTCAACGATCTCGTGATTGACTATAATTTTGATATCGTAAAGAACAATCAGGAAGTTGTACAATCTATCACTGCAACATTTGTTGTAAAAGCTTTCGGTGCCTCTTATCATAACGGGTTTGGATTCACATTCCCAACCCTTAGCCCTGCAGATATAGTTTCGGTAAGCGGCTATGATGTGGTAAACACGGCTGTGTTTGATATTGCAGGCAATGGCCTCGAAAACGGGCAAAGCAAAGCGACCATAATTGTTTTTGACGATGCCCGCCGCGTGATGCCTCAAACTACTGGTGGTATTGGTGTGAACACCCAACTTGGATACGACTATATTGAACCGGTTACAATAAGTCTGGAGATTATTTTTGCCTCCAATGCCATTACCTACAGCCAACTCAATATTGGATCCTTTAATCCTTTCCTTATTGTAAATACCGAAATTAACGGTGTTCCTGGTGATCGCGGCCTCGAAGTGCATTTACCAAATTACGAACCATCTGATTTATTCGACTCAAGCTATTTTGGTCAGATGGAAGATGCTTCAAATCCGGCGCAAGGAAAATACTTTGTTACAGAAAACAATTTGCCCTGGGCAATTAATATTGCAGAGCCTTTTGATTGGGTGATTGAATTTCAGGATATTACAGGTGCCTATCATGTGTTTGCCGAATGGGCCCAGAGTGGCGGGATTAACTACCCTGACTGGTATCAGAATAATACCGGCTATCGCAATAATAACCTTATTTATCTGATGCAGATCGGTAACTAACAACAAACAAGTCAGCTTTCATAATTTATTGGTTGGCAAAGCCATCTCCCGTTTTGGGGATGGTTTTTGCGTTAATAATTTCAGGATAAGTCCTTCTTTTTCCTGTTTTGTGCACGACATCAACGCTTCAAAATATCAGTATTGAAAATCAGTATTTTATGAATTATTTTTCGCGATTTTGGGTGACCCGCTGTACTTTTGCACTATGTTTATTCGCAAAAAAAGGAATAAGAGTGGTAGTGTAAGCATTTAGATTCTAAGCAAAATTGGAAGGAGAAATAAGCTAATAAAAACGGTTGGTTGTACTAAAACTTATCGTGAAGAGGAGCTTCTTATCTTGTTGGCAAATACAGAAGTTGAGAGACTTAGTGGATCAATTTCATTGTTTACTGAGCCGGATGATTTAGTGGTTGAGAATTTTGTAAATAGTATTGCAAACGACCATTTACAAATCGTTGGTACCGAATTAATTCTGGGCAAAATTTATCAAAAAATCGGCTTTCCTGACAGTGGGTGCCCCAATTATTTTAAGAATCTGGTTCTGTGTAGATTAGTTTATCCGGGTAGTAAACTAAAAACAATAGATTATTTTAAGCGGCACTTAGTGCTTGTTTAAACTTTTAACATTAGTCACCAATCGGGAAATATATCAGATGAGATATTTTATTCTCTAATTGTATTTATACTACCTAATTTTTAGTTCATAACACGTCTTGCTAAAAAATCTTCCATTAAAAACCCCATTCTCCTTACGGATTTACTAATTTTGAAGGTGAATTATTAAGCTTCATAAATGTACAAATTCATCTTCGGACCGGTTCCCTCCCGGCGTTTGGGCATGTCGCTGGGTGTGGATATGGTACCTCGTAAAGTCTGTTCACTCGATTGTGTGTATTGTGAGGTTGGAAAAACAACCAAACTTACCCTCGATCGCAAAGCATACATTCCCGCAAAAAAAATAATTTCGGAGTTGGATCATTATTTTGAACATAACCCAGAGCCTGATTTCATTACCTTTTCGGGTTATGGCGAGCCAACGCTCAACAGCACCATTGGCGATCTAATTGATTATTTGAAAGTCAGGAAACCTGATTTGCCACTGGCTGTTTTAACCAACGGAACGCTTTTGGCTGACGAAAAGATTCATGCAGAACTGATGAAAGCGGATGTAGTGCTTCCATCGCTCGATGCTGCTACAGCCAAAGGGTTTCAAAAGATTAACCGGCCTCACGAATCACTTGATATAGATCAAATTATTCATGGCATTGCCGCTTTCAGAAAGGTTTTCAAAGGGAAGATCTGGCTCGAGATTTTTATTCTGCCGGGGTATAATGATCAGGAAGCAGAGCTTATTGCCTTAAAAGAAGCGATAAAAAAAATTGAACCCGATCTGGTACAATTAAATACCCTCGACAGGCCGGGAACAATGGAAGATTTAAAACCGGCAACATACGAACAGCTCAAAGCCATTATCGACTTCTGGAAGCTGCCCATTGTGCAGATTATTGCTGCTGCCGTAGCCCGCAAAAACCAAAAAGCGTATCGCAATGATATGTCGTCTGCCATCCTGGAAACCATTGCCCGAAGACCTTGTACAGTGCAGGATCTTACCCTGATTATGGGACTGCATATCAACGAATTAAATAAATACCTTTCCGTTTTGGAAGCCGAAGATAAAATTAGTCAGGTAAAGCAGGAGAGGGGTGTTTTTTACAAGATTAAACCATCGTAAAAGAATTTATTAGTCCATAAAAAGCGTCGCGGCAATTCCGTCAGCAAACAACTTGCCTTTTTGTGTCAGAAAAAGACGATTGTCGCGTTGCTCGATTTTTTCTTCCCCAATGAAAGCCTGCGCCTGACTCAGGCAATAGTGGCTGTATCGCTCGCCAAAAGCATTCTGGATATGTGCCAGATCGCAGCCCCAGCTGGTTCGCAATGAAGTCATAACATATTCATCATAGCGCTGATCAAGTGTGAGTTCTTCCTTCTCGAAAACACTTTCGGCTTGTCCGGCTTCATTGATATATTTGGTGAGGTGCGATACATTCCATTGCCGCGAATGGCCGTTAAAAGAATGTGCCGAAGGTCCCAAGCCCAGATAATTTCCTCCCAACCAATACAAACTGTTATGTTTGCTGTAATGATTTGCTTTGGCAAAATTGGATATTTCGTAATGAATAAATCCCTCATCTTCAATGCGTTGCATTAATATTTCGAACTGCCTGGCAGATTGTTGTTCGTCTACAGCCCGAAGCTTTCCTTTACCAATCAAATGTGCCAGTGGCGTTCGGGGCTCAACAGTTAAAGCGTAGGCCGACAGATGTTTGAGGCCTGTTTGGAGAAAATAGTTAATGTTTTGATGCCATTTATCATCAGTGAGTGTCGGTATGCCATAGATTAAGTCAATTGTAAGATTCTCAAAACCAGCGTTTAATGCGTTGTTAATAACTATTTTTGCATGGTCAGCCGAATGAACCCGATTTAAGTAAGTGAGGTCATCGTCAAAAAAGCTTTGAATTCCAATGCTCAGTCGGTTTACAGCAGTTTGCGACAGCATTTTCAGCTTTTCTTTGCTCAAATCGTCCGGATTTCCTTCCAGCGTTATTTCGGCTTGCGGATGAATGTTATAATGTTTGTATAATTCGTCAAAAATGCTGTTCAGTTCTTCCTTGTCAAGCATACTTGGAGTTCCGCCTCCAAGATAAATGGTTTGCACGTTTTCATCTTTCAGATAATCTTTTTGAACTGCAATTTCACGTTTGAGTGCAGCCAGAAAATCAGGTTTTTGCTTCAGCGAGGCGATTGAAAAGAAATTACAATAATGACATTTTTGCTTACAGAAGGGTATATGCAGATAGATTCCGGCCATATATTTTACAGCATGTTTTGAACAATGTGAAAAATGTTTTGTTTAAGCTTCCTGTATTCAAACGAGAAAATCGTTAAATAAACTAGTTGAAAACAAAAGTAAACAAACTTAAAACTTTTCATTTATGAAAAATGCATTTTTATCTCTGGCATTTGTAATTGCAAGCACTTTTGCGATGAGCCAGACAACCAATTGGAGTATTGATCATGCCCATTCAAATGTCACCTTTGAAGTGGCACATATGGTTGTTTCAACAGTCACCGGAAAATTCCAGGAATTTGAAGGAACCATCAAAGCAGATAAAGAGGACTTCTCTGATGCCTCAATAAGTTTTACCATTCAGGTAGCTTCGGTGAATACCAACAACGAAAAACGCGACAATCACCTGCGCGACACTGATTTTTTTGAAGTTGAAACCTATCCCACAATTGATTTTAAAGGTAAAAGTTTAAATCAGAAAAGTGGTAACAAATACACCCTTGTTGGCGACCTGACCATGCATGGAGTTACCAAAGAAGTTGAACTGGATGTGCGTTACAACGGACAAATTAAAGACCCCTGGGGAAACACACGCGCTGGTTTCAAGGTTAGCGGAAGTTTAAATCGGGAAGATTACGGACTCACCTACAATTCGGCCCTCGAAGCTGGCGGCTTTTTGATTGGCAAAGAAGTTGATATCCAGATAAACCTCGAGCTGATAAAAGAATAAGATTTAATACTACTTTTTATTTTGAAAAGCGGGCTTCAGGGTCTGCTTTTTTTTTGACTTTCATTCGGCAGAACTATAGACTATAAAGTTCGAAAAAAAGCTTATTTTTGTTTCAAAATAGTAAATTAAATTCCTTACTTATGAAGAAATTTTTGTATTCGTGGCTGATAGCCGCAATGGTTTTCCTGACGCTTAATCAGGCCATGGCTTGTACCAATTATCTTGTTACAAAAGGAGCCTCGGTGGACGGATCCACAATGATTACTTATGCTGCTGATTCGCATGTGTTGTATGGCGAATTGTATCACTGGCCGGCAGCCGAATATCCCGAAGGAACGATGATGGATATCTATGAATGGGATACTGGCAAATTCCTGGGGCAAATTGCTCAGGCTGCACGCACCTATAATGTGGTTGGAAATATGAATGAGCATCAGGTTGCCATTGGCGAAACCACCTATGGAGGCCGTTCGGAATTGCAGGACACTACCGGAATCATGGATTATGGCAGCCTAATTTATACCACTTTGCAAAGGGCAACATCAGCCCGCGATGCCATACGTATTATTCACCAGCTTACCAGCGAATATGGTTATTACAGCTCTGGCGAGTCCTTTAGTATTGCCGATAAGGATGAAGTTTGGATCATGGAGCTGATAGGTAAAGGCATCAATATGCAAAAAGATAAAAAAACCGGTAAAATGATCAATGCCAACAAAGGCATGTTGTGGGTGGCTTTGCGCATCCCCGATGGTTATGTGAGCGGACATGCCAATCAGGCCCGTATCATGAATTTCCCTTTGGCCAACGGAAAACAATCAATAACATCCAAAGATATCGATAAGATCACGAATCCCGAGGTGGAAGTGGTTTATGCAGAAGACGTTATCACCTTTGCTCGCGACAAAGGCTGGTACGAGGGCAAAGACGAACATTTCAGTTTTTCTGACACTTATGCTCCGGTTGATTTTGGCGGAGCCCGTTTCTGCGATATGCGTGTTTGGACGATGTTTAACAGGGTTTCGGATGGCATGGATGATTATTGGGAGTATGTGAAAGGTAATATCGAACATGCAGAGCAGTTTAAGGACGGACGTCCCAATCCCAACAAATATGCCACTAACCGTATGCCTTTGTGGGTGAAACCCGAAAAAAAAGTTTCGGTTCATGACATGATGATGTTTATGCGCGATTACCTGCAAGATACCGAGCTTGATATGAGTACCGACTTTGGTGCCGGACCGCACGGATTGCCTTATCGCTGGCGTCCGCTCACCTGGAAAGTGGACGGCATCACCTATGTGAACGAACGTGCCACTGCTACCCAGCAAACAGGCTTTTCGTTTGTAACACAATCGCGGAGCTGGTTGCCCGATGAAATTGGTGGAATCATCTGGTGGGGTGTGGATGATGCCAATGCTGCCGTTTATATGCCATTATACACCAGTATGACTGAGAATCCTCATCATATCGAAAGAGGAAATGGCGCCATGATGGAATGGTCAGAAACTTCGTTGTTTTGGATAACCAATATGGTTTCAAATCTGGCCTACACCCGTTATAATATGATTCAACCGGATGTGAACAAAGTGCGCGACGGCCTCGAAGCCATGTTTATCGAACGTACAGCGGCTACTGATGATGCCGCTTTAAAAATGTATAAGGAAGATCCTTCCAAAGCGGTTGCTTATCTCACAGATTACAGCACCGATCAGGTGACGCGTACTTTTAATTCCTACAAACACCTTTATCAGGAGCTGTTTATGAAGTTTATGGACGGCAATGTGAAAACCCGTAATCCCGGACATCAAAATCCTCATGTTGAGTTTCCGGGATATAGCGAGCAGTTTCTGAGAAAAGTGGTGGATGAAACAGGTGATAAGCTCAAAATGATAGGCCCTGATAGCCATTAATTAAATGAATTGAATAATAATCTGAAAGACGTTGCATAAAATTGTAACGTCTTTTTTTTAAACTTTGCTTTTTCAAAACCGACACTCATGAAAAAGACTATTGCACTTGTAGCCCACGACAACCGTAAAAAAGACCTGCTCGATTGGGTAGAGCATAACAGGGAAAAGCTTAAGGATCATCGGTTTTTTGCGACCGGCACCACCGGAAAGCTTATTGCCACTGTATTGGATGATGTGAGCCGTTTGAAATCAGGACCTTTGGGAGGCGATCAGCAATTAGGAGCACTCATTGCAGAAGGCAGAATTGATTACCTGATCTTTTTCTGGGACCCTATGACCAGCCAGCCGCATGATGTGGATGTGAAGGCCCTTTTACGATTGAGTGTGCTCTATAATGTGCCAACGGCGAGCAACCGGTCAACAGCCGATTTTTTAATCACCTCGGCTTTGTTTGCCGATCCAGATTATAAACCAATAGTAAAAGATTATTCTGTTTACTTACACCGAAATACATTTTAGTGTGCATTTTACTTTGGTTTGTGAAGTGAAAGGCAGCCTTTGTCAGAACTAATTTTTTGGCTAATTTTGCAGTTTCAATTTTTGGCCCCATAGTTCAAGGGATAGAATGGAAGTTTCCTAAACTTTAGATCCAGGTTCGAGTCCTGGTGGGGCTACAAACTCTCTTAACAGCTTGCTGTTGAGGGGTTTTTTGTTTGAAGGAGTGTTTTGAATAATGATAGGATTTTGCTTGATTTATCAGTTCAAAGCGTAGGTTAATTTGCTGGCTCATAAACTTAAATCCATTTCCTACCCCATAAGCAGCCAAAGAAATTTTGATAATAATTTGACTTTCAAGTAAATATTTAGTACTTTGGGAGGGTTAAAAAACGAGCGAAAACTGAAATCAGTAACAACAATATAGTTTCAAACGATAGTAAGTATATATTCATACAATTATTCATACAGTTATATTGAACAATCACAACATAAGTAGGCTGGCGCACTGATCAGTTTTAATACCATGAAAAAGTTAGTTTTAATTTTGAGACTGTTTAAAATTCATTTAGAGATTCGATTAACCATCAATCGAATCATGGATAACTGGATAAATGCGATGCCGGATTCGGGTAATCTTTCATAATCTTTGGACATTCTTCGATGAAAAGAAAGCCAGGCAAAAGTTCGTTCTACTATCCATCGTTTGGGTAAAACTTTGAAGGTGTGCGGTTCATTTCTTTTTACGATTTCCAGTGTCCAGTCATATTGAATACGAACCCACTCAATCAATTCCCCAAGATAACCACCATCAGCAAATATTTTCAGAATACCTGTGAGGTATTTATCCTTCAGGGACTTCATGACCGCTCTGGCACCCACACTATCATGGATATTGGCAGCATGAATTACGACGATCATAATCAAGCCCATCGTATCAACAACAATGTGTCTTTTTCTTCCCTTGGTCTTTTTGCCACCATCATAGCCAACATCTCCTTCACAAAGGTTACAAGCCTTTACACTTTGGCTGTCAATAATACCAACCGACGGGGTAGGTTTTTTCCCAATACCTACTCTTACTTTTTCCACAAGAACATCATGAGTTTCTTCGATCAAGCCATCTCTCTTCCATTTACGAAAATAGTAATAAACCGACTCCCATGGCGCATATTCTTTGGGAAGCATTCGCCATTGTATTCCGCTTTAAGCAATGTAAAGAAGAGCATTCATAATATCTCGCAGACAATATTTTCTTTTTCGTTGGTTAGGATCAACAATATTTTCAATAACTTGCCATTGGCTTTCGGTCAAATCGCTTGGATAAATTTTCATGATAGTTTGTTTTTTAGGTTATTACAAACTGAAGAAATCTATCCGTCGATTACCGAAGGCTTTTTTACTTTTTATTTACATTCGATTGTTAATCAGTATAATGAACAGTTTATCTCAAATTTTTAAACAGACTCTTATGGGTTCAAAAATTTTTTGGTTCGGTTTAGCATATTCAATTTTAGGTTTACAGCATAAAGCCACGAATCCATAAAATGCAGGTTTCCAAGCGGAAATAAATCCTTCAACGATTCCTGATAAACGCCGGCAGGATCCACATCAGGACAAATCAGGTAATGATCCTGAATGTAGGCGCCTGTAAAATAGGGAATTGTATCATAAGCAGCTTTAGCTTTGTTATAGCGAACAATACCCATATGTGCAGACTTGTCGGCAGGCGTTGCATCTGTTTTCCAGTTCAACGGATTAATACAAACAACAGATTGATTGATCCGTGGCGACTTTGCCTCAATAGTTGTAAGTGAATTGTAGAGAATAATCACGCCGGTGTCGTCGGCATTTTGGGCTGGTTTAAGTCGTTCAGGATAAGCCGACAATTCTTCTTCCGTAATTTGCCAGCCGATCAGATAAGCAGCAATCATATTGTTAAAATCTACAGGATTGGGGTGATTTTTAAGCAATTCGAGCAAGACAGAAGAACCCTGACTATGCCCAAGCAGGATAAATGGTCGCCCCCGATTGATATTATTTAAATAGTATTGAAATGCCGTTGCAATGTCATTTACAGGGATTTGGCTTTTTTCTTTGAGCCTGTAATCATTAGGCGAATCCACATAAACGGTCATTGTGATCTGTCGGTAATAGGGCGAGAAAAAGTTAAAATCGTCACCCGCATAAATTTCTTTGTTAAAACGTTGGTTTCCAATTGCTGCTAGTCGCTCATCCGTTTTTGAAACATCGGTGTAAATCATCTCGTGACCCTGGCTGTCTTTAAAAGCGGTTCCCAAAGTAGGATACACATAAAAGATATCCACAGCATGAGAAACAGATGTTAAATCATCTGCATACCAGTAAGTTTCGTTTGCATAAAAAGGTTCCGGAGGGATGAAAGTGGATTGCGAAATAATGCAACTGCTTGTTAGAAAAAAGAAAATGAATAAGACAAGCTTTCGATTCATATCACTTTAATTTGTTCAAAGTTAGGCATTATTAAGGTTTTTTAAGCAATTAAAACGATCTAAAAGTTCTTTTAACCCTTTAAGCAGTAATTATTAACGTACTTTTGTACACAGATATTTAAGTTATACGAAGCACAATCCCTTTATGCTCAAAAACCATGGCCAGAAGCTGGCTATTCAGTACGGCACACAGGCAATCACTTACGATCAGTTTTTTGCCGGCCTGACGAAGTTTTCAAAACAATTTTCTTTAGCAGCGGGTTCACATGCAGTAATTTTTGCTGAGAATTCGCCGGCTTGGGCTTTGGCATTCTATGCCATCTGGCAAAAAAGCGGGGTAGTTATTCCGGTAGATTTTATGTCGAGCACAGCAGATGTTACCTACATCTTAAAGGATTCTTCTCCTGAAGTGATATTTTGCTCCGAAACGGCTGCAAAACTTATGCAGGAAGCTATTTATATGGCTGATATTCAGACGAAACTTATCATATTACCTCAGCAATTTGAGACAGAAAACTCAACTGATGAGGTTGGAGAAATGCCGGAATATCAACCTGACGACACTGCTGTTATCATCTACACCAGTGGCACAACGGGCAGTCCGAAAGGCGTGATGCTGACTTACCGCAACCTCAAGCAAAATGTGGATGCCGTATCAAAAGGAATTAAAATTTACCACTCCGATTCGCGGGTGATGGTATTGCTTCCTTTGCATCATATTTTTCCACTGGCCGGAACGCTTATTATACCGATGTCGCTTGGAGCCACAATTGCAATCAGCCCTTCCTTAAAAACGGAGGACATACTTAAAACCTTGCAAGACAATAAAATAACTATTATTATTGGTGTGCCCCGTTTGTATGCAGCAATTCACAAGGGCATAAAAAGCAAAATTGACAAAAGTGCTGTGGCCAGATTGCTTTTCAAGGTTGCGAAAAAATTACAATCCAAAGGATTTTCGAAGAAGATTTTCAAGGCTGCGCATCAGAAATTTGGCGGGGCAGTTGAGTTTTTGGTTTCAGGTGGTGCAGCACTGGATCCGGAGGTAGGTAGCGATTTTCAAACCCTTGGTTTCGAAGTGCTCGAAGGTTATGGCATGACCGAAGCCGCTCCGATGATCACTTTTACGCAACCCGGACGTGTAAAAATTGGTTCGCCTGGCCATGTAGTGGCGGGTACAGAATTGCGAATCGTTGATGGCGAAATCACGGCACGCGGGCCTCATATCATGAAAGGCTATTACAACAGGCCGGACGAAACTGCCGAAGTGATCCGTGATGGCTGGTTGCACACCGGCGACCTGGGCTATGTGGATGAGGAAGGCTTTTTGTTTATCACCGGACGGAAGAAGGAAATCATTGTATTGTCCAACGGAAAAAATATTAATCCGGCCGAGCTTGAAGCTGAACTGTTAAAGCCAGAGTTAGTGCAGGATTGTGCAGTTTATTATGCCGATGATCAACTTCAACTGATTGTTGTGCCTCATAGTAATGAGAATCTGCCATTGGATCAGCTGGAGATGAACTTGCGCGAAAACTTACTCAAGCCTTTTAACGAGAAGGTTTCTTCCTACAAACGGATTCACCGGATTCAATTTACCAATGAAGAGCTACCCCGAACACGACTAGGGAAACTCCAACGATTCCTATTAGCCGATCTCGCTAAGGTAAACTCAATGGATGAAACCGATATTGTGGTTGAAATTGATAATCTGGTTTATCCTTTACTGGCAGCTTTTATAGAAGCAGAAAAGTGCCGCAAACCACTACCTACCGATCATATTGAAAGTGATCTGGGTTTTGATTCATTGGATAAGATTAGTATGCAAAGCTGGATCGAACAAACCTTTGGGCTAAAAATTGAACCCCATGAGCTAACGAATTATACTTCCTTGTTGGCACTTAGTGAATGGATTGCTGCACATAAAACACGGATAGAAGATTCTCATATCAACTGGGCCGAAATCTTACGCGAAAAGGTTCAGCTGCAATTGCCTGCCACCTGGTTTACAGGTAATCTTGCTGTTTGGTTTTCGCGTGCTTTCTTTAAATTGTATTTCAGATTTCAGACCATCGGACAACAAAATTTGCCTGAAGGGCCTTTTATCTTAGCCCCAAACCACCAAAGTTTTTTTGATGGCATGTTTGTGGCTTCTGTTCTGCGTTACAAGCAAGTGCGTGGCACCTATTTTTATGCCAAGGAAAAGCATATTCGCCCACGCTGGTTAAAATTTCTTGCAAATCGTAACAATATCATTATCATGGATTTGAATCGCGATTTGAAAGCCTCGATCCAGAAAATGGGTGAGGTATTACGCATGAAAAAAAGCCTGATCATCTTTCCGGAAGGCACACGTACTGCAAACGGGCATCTTGGCGATTTTAAAAAGACTTTTGCCATTCTCGCCAGCGAACTAAAAGTACCTGTTATTCCGGTTTCCATCAGCGGTGCATTCGAAGCTTTGCCAAGAGGTAGTTTTTTTCCGAAGCCCTGGAAAAAAATCAGGGTTGAGTTTCTCGAACCCGTTTATCCAGAAAATCATTCTTACGAAAGCCTGGCCAGTAATGTGCGCGAACGCATTCAGCAAAAACTTAGTAGCTGATAAAAAGTAAACGCCTATATTTGAAAGCCTTATTTGAAAGGTTTTGTTGCAAAAATTTATCAAGCTGATCGAAAATTTAAGCCTGCATGTTGTGGCAGGCTCCATTTGTAGTGCACTATTTGCATCATTTGTGCTTGAAGTTACATTACCTTTATGGTTGTTAGTATGTCTTGTATGGTCTGTTCATACATTGGATCACTTATATACGATGCAAGAAGGAATCAGGGAAGGATAAAAAACAGCAGACATCAGTTTCATGAACAGCATTTTAAAAAGTTGCTTTTTGTATTGTCGTTGACAAGCCTGACAGGGGTGCTGGTTTTTATTCGTTTTACTGGTTTTCCAATGTGGACAGCGGCTGGCGTATTGGCTGGTTTTGCCTTGATACATATTTTGTTAGTCAGCTCTCCAGTTTTTTCAAGGAAATTCTGGCTACAAAAAGAGGTTCAAATTGCACTGATTTATAGTGTTGGCATATGGCTTGGAGCACTACATTATAAAGAAAAGCCGTTTGATATACAGACGTTTATGGTTTTATTGGGCTTTACATTACTCGCATGGTGGGAAACAAGTTTTGTAGCATTCTATGAAATGGAAACTGATTTAAAACAGCAAAACATTTCTTTGGCATCCCGACTAGGTGATCAAAAAACTAAGAAACTGCTGCTGCTGCTGTTGGTTCTTCAGCTTGTATTTTCTTCGGTTCAGCTTTTATTGTTTGAGGGCTCAATTGACAATGCGAATCTAATCTTGCTTACCCATGGGTTTAGCTTTCGTTTTTTTGTTTCTATTTCGGAAAAATCTTTCCAAAGCAGGGCTTTTGCATTTTGTTGGAGAATTGGTCTTTTGTCTTCCGGTTTTGGTTTTTCTTATCTAAGAAATAAACAACATACTCCCCACATCGGTTAATACCTCATTACTTAGCGATACAATTTGATAGCCAGCATTGTAAGTGAAACGTAAAAGACTTTCATACTCTTTAAGGTATTCCGGATTGCCACAGAGGATTAATTGTTGTTGACAAATTCCACAGCTTCCCCCAAAAAAGCCGTGCTTATGACCAGTTAATTTGATTTGATTAGGTTCAATGTAAAGCACTGATTTATTAATACTTTTAAGCTGTTGTGAGATGCTTTTATCAGAACAAATAAAATGCTGCTCATCTAAACTAATCAAGTTACAACGCGTATATCCTTGATTAACAGTTAAATATTCATTTGGATTATACTGCTCAATAATTTTTCTGTCCGTATGCTTTATATTGTGAATCAAAAGCTTGGAAAGTGCTACGGCATTATAAACTGCTGTTTCAGGATATTTTGTACCGGGGTTTTTGTCCCCACTGATCCAATTAATTTTTGCGCTGTCGAGTTCTTTTTTTTTTATTTCTGAAATTTCTGGTGCAGCGATCAGCATTTTAGGGTGCTGACAGAAGAAAATATCCGGATGGGCAGAAATGGAAGGATATACTTTTTTGTTTGGTTCGAGCCAAAGCGGTTGGGCAATCCTGGCCAATTGCTTTTTCGCTTTTTCGGGCATACGGCTGTCGGCAATTACCATCATGCCTCATGAATTTTAATAGAAAATTCGCGACCAATAAGCGATTTATCTGCCTTGAAATAAATTTTACGATAGCGTTTTTCAAGTATTTTTCTGTTCTGACTTTTAAAACCGGCAGCATGATTTAGTTGGATGGGCGGCACTGCTAATTCAATTACTTCTGCTTGAGGCCAATCCGAATAATTTTGAAACTGCTTTTCCCATAATTTGGAATACACAAGCTCTGCAAATTGAGGATGATACGGACCTGCAATAAAAGAATCAGCATTTAATTCTTCCGAGGGATGCAGACCCATACGCAAAACTTTTATACTGTTAGATTCGAAATATTCATAAAGTTTAGCAGTTTGATCTACTGCTTCGTTAAGCTGAAGTGGATGGTATTTTCCGGCCAGATAAAGTTGTTCAAGTGCAGTTTCTTTTATCACCAAACAGGGATAAATACGCGTCTCTTTTGCTCCAAAGGCATGCAGATCACGGGCTGTTTGCATGGTTGTTTCAGCATCGTCTTTCGGAAGCCCGATCATCATTTGCAGGCCAAGTACAAATCCAGCTGACAAAATTTGTTCAGAAGCTCTGACAATTGCTTCTCGCACATGTCCACGACCACTAGCCTGGAGCACTTTATCGCTGGTTGATTGTGCTCCAAGTTCGATATGCGTTACGCCAGAGGACTTAAGCATTTCAAGGATTACCATATCAATATAATCCGGACGTGTGCTTATTCGGATACCCGAAATAAATCCTTTTTCCAGATAAGCCTGACCAAGTTGTAAATACTCTTTTTGAAGGTTTTTGGGAAGACCGGTAAAGTTTCCACCAAAAAAAGCAAGCTGAACCGAATGTTTTTCTGTTTTAAAACTTCTGAGGTGAGTATCAATCTTATCGATAATTTCCTGATTTGACGGAATTTGTGTCTGGCTACTGATGGATACCTGATTGCAAAAAACACAACGGTGCGGACATGCCAGTTCTGGCATAAAAATTGGTATGTTGTAATGTTTCATGCAAAGGCAAAATTAAGAAGCTTAACGGACAAAATTGTTACTGGCAAATGTATATTTGCTTAATTTTCAAAATGTCGTATCAAAATTCAATAATTTTGCCCTTTTGGAGTTATTGTTAAATAAATAAAATTATGATGCAGATGAAAAGAACGAACATTTCGTTTCAGCGTATCAGTTTGATTATGTTGATCGTAGTGATTGCACTGGGAGGTGCCACAGGATGTAAAAGCAAGAAAAAGCTGGCCAAGGAACAGGCTGCTGCAGAGTATGCCGCCCGCGTTGAACAGGCAACCAGAGATCTTACTGCCATTTTGAACGATGACAATAGCTGGTCATTGGAAGAAAAAGAGCGTCGGGTTGCTACTATAAAAGGCTGGAATTTGCAGGACGAAAATGTTTTAAATTTGATGGATCAGGTGGAAGACAAACTGGCTCAGGAAAGAGCTGATGCCATGCGAAAAGCAGAAGAAGATCGATTACGTCGTGAGGAGGAGGAACGATTACAGCGAGAAGCAGCCAAGTACAACAGTGTCGAAAATCAGTTTATGGCCATTGCTGCTGCTCCCGATGTTAATACAGCAAACGAAAAAATTGATCAGGCTATGCGGTTGTTTGCATCTCCGGATGTGCCTGTTCTGGTTATTATCAGTCAGGTTGGTGGTTTTAATGATTACGACAAACCTACTACCATCAGCAAATACCTTAATTACCTGAAAGATCAAAAGGTTTATAACAATCGCATCGAACAGGTGAAATATGACGGAAATGGAAAAATTATTGAATTGGAACTGATAAAAAAGTAAGCAAATGAAAAAGATACAATTCATCATTGCCGTTTTGATCGGCATATTTTCAGTGAATATAGTTCAGGCACAGGACGACCTCAGTCCCGAAAGAAAACAGGCCATCGACAGCCTGGCACTCGAAAAAGTACGCGACCTGAGCAAATACATCAGTATTATTGGCAGCAAAACCACACCTTGGAGCGAAGCGAACCGTGTGATCGACCGTGCTGATGAACTTTTTATGGCCGGTGCCGAAATAGGTGTTTCCTCAATTAGTCGTCCCGAAGTGGCCTATTACAAAGTGCGTCAGTATTTTGAAAGGCTGATGCGTTTAAATTATGATCGGGTTGAAATCGAATGGTTCAAGATTGAATATGTGAGCGATTTGCAACGACAACCAGATGGAACTTATGTGGGTGTGATCACGATTTTCCAGAAGTTTAAAGGCTACGATAAAGAGGGCGGTCTGGTTTATGAAGATACCACCAAAAAAGACATCACCGTTTATGTAAAACGCAAAGAAACCCAAATTGGCGGACGCATCATTGGTTTCTGGGATGTGTTGTTGGGTGATATGCGAGTGAAGGAGACAAGTAAGTAATTTTTTCTGATCATAAAAACTTTAACCCCGTTTGGAGATTGATCCGGACGGGGTTCATTGAAAGAATATGCGTAATAGCTGCAATAGAATTACTTTGGGTAAACTGGTATTTTTACGAATAGCAAG
>Ga0334884_1002116_pt1 | contig 26721 bp, 22 predicted proteins | sample GraSluR1_MG_7_FD_207215 | JGI IMG/M metagenome (GOLD analysis project Ga0334884, IMG submission 207215) | Sludge microbial communities from methane-producing bioreactor in Wageningen University, Netherlands - Granular Sludge_12_05 R1 | ecosystem: Engineered > Bioreactor > Anaerobic >...
TTAAGATTTGAAATGTGTTTTTCTACTGCTCTAGAACTAATCGATAATATTTCAGCAATGTTTTCTGCTGATATGTTTGGGTTCTCTCTTATTAAACGTACTATTTTCTCCGAACTTTTCTCCGAACCTTTCTCCGAACCTTTCTCCGAACCTTTCTCCGAACCTTTCTCAGAACCTTTCTCAGAGTCCTCTTTTTCTATGGCCTCAGATGATAAATAAAACTTCACAATGGTATAATCGGTACCCGGTTCAAATTCAACCGATCCCTTTCCAAATGTTTTCCAGCCATTAATAATCTTATCGAAACCAAACCCAGCATTCTCGGAAAGCTTAACCAGTCGGAAAAGTTTGGCAATAATTTGGTTTCTGGGTAGTGAGATATCTGTTTTTAGCAATTCCTTGAGGGATTTGGGCAGTCCACCCGGATTGAAAAACTCGATATGGTTTGTGAAAATCCGCACCCTTGGCTTTGCTGGGCTAAAGTAGTCGGCATGCATCAGCATATTTACCGTTGCTTCGCGGAGCGATTCGATGTATGGGTACTCCTCCGATGCAAACCCCTCGCTGTTTAGTGCGAAAGGCTTATCTATCTTCTGATTAATCCTTTCGAAAACGCTAAAGTAGTACTCCCAGATATTCTCCTGCTCGGCAAGTCGGTATGTATATCGAATCGATGCATCAGTATATGAGGTTCCGGGGATTTCGAGAAGATCAACCCGAAAATCGGGGAAATGCTGAGAAATCTTTTCCTGCCTTCCCAGAAAGAGCAACCCGCCATAGGTAAGATTTTCGTTAACTATTATCCCTGTCTTAGTGAGGAACTCAGAGGTAAGAAGTTTATTGTAAGAAAAGCTTTTATTGAACCTGGCCATATAATCGCGGTAGCGTTCAACAGAGTTTTGATTAAGATCATTGATTGAACTATGTGGAACAATCTCAGATGTTTTGGTGCCAAAAGCCTGATCGCGAAACATTGCATCAACCTCGGCTTTAGTTGCTCGTATATCGGCACTACCAACCCGAATAAAAGTGTTTTCGGGGCTATTGAAGTAAACTGGTTTCTTGTTTGATAGCGGTATGTAACACCCCAGCACCTTTAATCCATCAAAATCCCATCTCTCTAGGGTTGGTCGAATTAAGGAGTTGAATTTTTGTTGCCCCGAAAGAGTATTATTAATATCCTGCTCAAGCTTCTCAAGGTTGTCAATTCCAGTTATAGTGAATAATTTTCCCTCCTGTTTAATTCCAAGAAGAATCCATCCGCCATTTGTGTTTGAGAAGGCGCTAACTGTTTCCCAAATATTTTTGGGAAGATCCGACTTTGCCTGCTTTACCTCAAAATCTTCCCATTCGAGGTCATTTATACGATCTACAAGTTGGTCTTTGGTCATTTCCTAATTACTCTTTAAATAAACTTTAAAATTACAAATAAGAGTCCACTCCGAAAAGTTCTTTTACCCCTAAATCCCCTAAAGGGGACTTTTAAAATGCTGATTTTTAGACTTCTCCTTAAGGGGTCAGGGGTTAAAAAGGGTAAAAATCAGCATTTTGAGACTTTTCGGAGCGGAATCAAATAATAAAGAGAAAAGGGATTGTTACCTTTCTTGTCTTTCCTCTGGAGAAACTAAATCTTCTACTCATACCCCTCCACAGCCTCCTCATGGATGCTTCTGATTTGGTTGGCCAGCGACTGGGGTTCAAGTACTCGTACCCGTTCGCCGTGCGAGATTATCTCCATCACAAAATCTTCGGTGATGAATACCTTTAGCTTTACCCGCAGCTCCTCCTTGCTATCGACCAGAATTTGCTGGGTGTGGTGCAAGGGCAACGATTTGATGTACTTGCCCTGATACTCAGTGAACGACAGCACAACCTCCTGTGGCTTATCGGAGTTGGGGCTAATAATGCCAAAGCAGTACCTGTAGTGCTCCTGCACGTTAAAGTCCGGCGGTATGGTGAAGCGTTTCTTGGTTATCTCAAGATCGGTTAGCCGGTCGAGGCCAAACGATTTTATCTGATTGTCCTTCAAATCGACACCCACCACGTACCAGCGATTCCTAAACTCCTTGAGCGCGTAGGGCTGCAACCTGCGCTGCGACACCTTATCGTCCCAGTACTTGGTGTAGGTAAACTCAATCTCAAGGCCGTTGCGGATGGCGTGCAGAATGCCATACAGATGCTCGGTTCCCTGCGGGCGACGGTTCTCGAAGTGGATGTGCGACGATAACCTATCGGTTACGTTAAGGGCATTGAACGTGTCGAACGCCTCAAAGATTCGGGTATCCATCTCCGAGGCCTCATCAAACTCAATCCGGTACATCATATGCTTTCTATCGAACGTGATGTCGATATTGTACAGCTCGCGAATATCCTTAATATCGCGCTGAAACTGGCGTTGCGATATGGAGTAGATACAGCCATCCACCTCGCCCTGCACCTCGAGATTATTCTCAATATCGGTAAACCTTAGCGGCTGCCTGCGCAGCATCTTGATGATGTGGATATATCTACCCAGCGATTCTCGTTTGGACATGGTTTGTATGTTTAGTTTACACCAAAGATAAGCAACCCAAACGACAATGTGCGTCGTCCTGAATCTTAGTCTTTCAAAAACTACAAATTCAACCTATCATTTGCAGATCCAAATTATCGAGCAGCTGCTCCAGCTCGTCCATTCGTCTAAGCGATGTTCCTTGCGATGAGGAGGGATGCGAAATTCCGATTATAGAGACCGATGCATCGGCACAATTACCATACGAGAGGCTAATCTCTCCCTGCCGAACCTCATTGCCGGCCAAAAAAAGATTTTTAATCCACAGGTAATTGTAAACCCCAAGCACAACGATAAACCTTGGTCGTAGGATTTCTACCTCACGCCAAAGAATGTGCTCTGGGCAGTGGAGCCACATTGCAGGCAAGGGCTCACTGTTTTTACCACTTGGCGCGCACTTAATGCTATTGGTAACCGCAATGTAGTCCAAAGCCGCTTTCAATTCCTCCTTGGGTGGATAAGGCCTTTGGGCTGGGGTTGGAGTAGTTCCTACAGCTCGCAATAAAAGGGCCGAGTACGAAAGCAGCCGATGCCAAAACAGGCTACCACGGTATCCGGGCTTGGCAAAAGTTCTTACCCTGCCCAGCATAATCTCATCAATGGCAAGTTTAGCCAGCTTGTCCTCCGCTTCGGCATCGCCAAAGCCATTCATATTGATACCCAGCACCAGCACTCGCCCCGCATCATAATTACTGCCGATAAAGGGTGAGTACAAACCCCAGTCGCAGTTCTCCCTTCGCTCCTCCTCCACCTCAGCCCAGCAGGTATGGCGATGGCTACAATTGTGCATTGGGGATTGGTGCAATATATTAAGCTCTTTGTACAGATTATCTAGCTCATTTTTTAATTGTTGCATATCAGAATTATTTTGGGTGAATTCAACCTAATAGGATTTAATATTGCTAATAAAATGTATCTCTATTGTAAGCACACCACAAGCAGTAAATATCTACTCTTACATCTTTAAATAAACACCGACAAACAAGTAGAATGTAAAGATTACTTGAAATTATTCAGATGCTGATAAAGCAGGTAAGCGCCTCGGTATTCGGGGTAAAGGGTGGGTGAAAATTCTGCCCGCTCCGCAATAATATCCTTTAGCGAAACCCCAAACAGCCTTATACTCTCAGCCTCCGAGAAAGCAGAGGCCTCCTTCCGGTTTATGCGCTTACGAAGGGTTTGGGCTTCCTCGGAGCTGCATCCTGCACCCATTACAATCAACTTTTCAAACTGATAATTGTACAGGAGCCATCCGTTGGAGTCATCCAGTAGCAGATCAAGCGGCGAACATTTGCTTTTCACAGGTTCAACCAATCGCTTTAGCAAGTCTCTTCGCGTGGGATAGGCCGTTGTAAGAATCAGCACACTGGCAAAATCGGTAGTTTTAATTAGCCCTAAGTAGTTTTCAAAGGATGAAAGGTTGCTGTTTAAATTGATATCGGAGAAAAACGATGCGCAAACAACCTGCCTAGGCTTAGTATCGATATACACAATATGGCCAAAAAAATTGTTGTAAAAGGAAGTCCAATTATCGCCATACTTCATAGCAATTAATTGGGTATGAGATTCATCCTCACCAACTACAAAGTATTTCTCCTTAATGCAATCCATAATTACGTTTTTTTTCGTTAGTACTACTGCGTCTCAAAGACGTAAAGAATTGGCAAATGATTACGAGAAGAACCTGTAATCCGCATTGCTAAACCTTATCGACTCTGGGCTATGAGTCTCATTTTTTAGCGATATCACATCTATTTGCTCTTGATAAATAACTCCCATATCATCCTCAATAATCCCATTGAACGAAGGTCGATAGAATGCATAGATTTGCGAGCATTGGTTAATAATCTCCCTAGACCAGATAAAGTTTTGCAGGGTTGGTGCAGAGAAGGCATCATCCAAATTGTTTGAAACTAACCGGGTGGAGAACACAACCCGCACCTTAATCCGGTGGCTAATGAATAGCAGGGCATCCACTATGCCATCCTTTCCAGGGTACGAGAAGGTGCCCGCTGGCGATAGGGAGTAGTGTTCCACATCGTCGATTATCACGGTTGTAAAACCGCCATCCTCAATGTACTCAATAAACTCAATAAACGACTCCACGCAGTAGTATCCAAGGGTGGTGTTTAGCTCCAGGTTTGGGTTAATGGCACCATCAATACCCTTTAGGATATGCTCAAGACGCTGGGTGTAGTCGGTGTAGCTTACAAACAGCACCTTTTCATTGAATGCCAGATGATTGGCTAGCTTAAGTAGGAAGCGGGTTTTACCCACTCCCCTATCGCCGCCAAAGGCGATTAGGCCGTTGGATAGTTTTAGTCTGTTCATTAATTGGATTGATTGGTTGATTGATTGATTGATTGATTGATTGGTTGATTGGTTGACCCTGCCTTTGCCGTCACGCCGGGCTACGGGAGGGCAGGCAGGCTGCCTGACTGACGTCGGCAGGAAGGTTGATTGATTGATATACTTATTGTAATTGTAGATTAAGCACTCTTAGAAACACCGTGAAGTAGGCTTGGCCACAGAGAATCACGGTATTACTTGCTGAGAATCTCTGAGAATCTCAAGGTTTTAAATAAGCATGTTGGAATACAATTAGCTTTCGGCTAGTATTTTGCCAGTGATTATGCGTTCCTCAATCTCGACCAGCTTATCCCAGAGGTGCGATTGCTTAAAATGGCTAAAATCGGAAACGGGGATATAGCGCTTAAACCGTTCGAATAGCTTGAAGTTCCAGCTGATCTCACGGTTTTCAATTAGCTCTCGCCAATCCCACTTATCGATAAACTGCTCGATAACCTCAGGGGTGATATGGCTGGCATTTCTTGAAATGGTCTTCCAGTCCCACTTCGATTCAAACCTTTTGATTATATCCCAATGAGGTGGTCTAGAATCATGATAACGGCATGCTGTGACCGATTCTGTTAGCTCGTTCCAATCAATTCGGGCTTGAAACTTTTCTATCATTTCTGCTGTCCAAGCAATGTCCCTATTTTGGCACAGCTCTGTCCAGTCCCAGTGATCGGCATACTGCTCAAGCAGCTTTTCGCTCCAGGGCAACTCCGAACTGGCCGATAACTTCTTCCAAGCATCATTCTCGCGGATGCGCTTAATAAACTCCTCCTCAAAGGATTGTAACTCATTTCTAGTTGTCATAATTGTTCCTCCTGTATTTTGATGTTTGTATTATGGTACCAAAATACAGTGGCGAAACGACGAAGGGTGACGTTGGGGAAAATAAAGCAAACTATTTCCATGAGCATACCAGCAACCAACTACAGATCTAACCCCTATAAACAAAAAAACCGCTGCAAACAAATAGTTCACAGCGGGTTACAATTTTAAAAAGTGCCCAGGACAAGACTCGAACTTGCACACCCTAACGGGCACCAGCCCCTCAAGCTGGCGTGTCTACCAGTTTCACCACCTGGGCAGAACACTTATGTTTATTACTGAAAGAACATTAATTACCTACACAACTACCCCTCAAGCTGGCGTGTCTACCAACCTGCCTGTCGCGCTCTTTGACAGGTTTCACCACCTGGGCAGAACACTTATGTTTATTACTGAAAGAACATTAATTACCTACACAACTACCCCTCAAGCTGGCGTGTCTACCAACCTGCCTGTCGCGCTCTTTGACAGGTTTCACCACCTGGGCAGAACACTTATATTTATTACTGAAAGAACATTAATTACCTACACAACTACCCCTCAAGCTGGCGTGTCTACCAACCTGCCTGTCGCGCTCTTTGACAGGTTTCACCACCTGGGCAGAACACTTTTACTTATTACTGAAAGAACATTTATTACCTACATAATAACCCCTCTAGCTAGCGTGCTTACCAACCTGCCTGTCGCGCTTTTTTTGACAGGTTTCACCACCTGGGCAACATCTCAAACTTCTAAGACTTAGTGCCCAGAACAGGACTCGAACCTGCACATCATTGCTGATACTAGTCCCTGAAACTAGCGCGTCTACCAATTCCGCCATCTGGGCAAAGCTAAAATTTGGGACGCTTCACAGAACTCATGGCCGTCAACAACTCGTTAAGACCTTTTTCCATCCGATGGCGGGAGCTCGTCCCTCGGTTCCGCCATCTGGGCTTATTGCGGATGCAAATTTAACAAATAATTGCTTACGCAAATATTAATCGTGTAAATTTTGAGTAACCAAGTAGAATTTTTCTACGATAGGGACTTCTCCAGCATCCCCTCGCTATTCTCTGTAAACCCAAGTTTGGTTAGGTACTGGTTGTGCTTTTTGCTCGATTTGTTTGCCACCAGCTTTCTGAACCCCATTTCCAAAAACCTTGCCTTAAGGTTGTTGTACACAAACTTCCCGCTCTTAAAATCACGTAGCTCTGGGATGGCATAATCTAGGTCAACCTTTAAAACTCCATTGTCAAGCCTTTTGGCTAGGAATAGTCCTGCTATTGTCATATTGCGAAGCACAAAGAAATTCACATCGCTATCGTCTGGGCAATATTCAAACTCGGGGAAATACTTTTTTATATCCTGTTTATGGAACGATATAAAACGTACAAGGTAGTTGCTATCAGGCTTAGCCTCAATCACCTCAAAAACCTCTTTTTTTGAATAGAATAGATATAAATAGTATACATCCACCAGCACAATAAAGCCGTTCATCACCCCAACGGGTATCGATCCTATCAAAAAACCATAAGCCGAGAACAGTCCAGCACCAATCAGGTTAATTACCCTAAACTTAACCAAAGAACTCATTGCCATTGAAAGGGCAATAAGTATAGACGCTAAATATCCCAACCACTCAAGTATGCTAATTTCCATAATGCAAAAAGTTAATTTTGTTCGGCAAAGATAAAAAATCCCATATATTTGCTACCTTTTTTTACTGCTCCAATAAATATAGTTGTACATTTTGAGGTATTAGAAGAATGTATTTCACACTAATCCTTTGCCAACTTTTGTTGTCAAACCAACTTACAATTTGATTATTTACTGTTAACCATACGCACAATGGAAAAAATGTTAAAAGCCTTTTCATCTCTAGCATTAGCTTTACTTTTCTCAACATTACTAGCTGCTCAAGAGCCCGAGCAATGGATCAGGTATTCGGCCATTTCGCCAAACGGTAATACCATTGCCTTTACCTTTAAAGGAAATATTTTCACCGTTCCAACGCAAGGTGGGCAGGCCAAGCAAATCACCTTCCATCAGGCGCACGATTTTATGCCCGTGTGGAGCAACGATGGATCTCAAATCAGCTTTGCCTCCAATCGCTTTGGCGATTTTGATGTATTTATTATTGATGCGCAGGGTGGCGAGGCCAAAAGGCTAACCTATCACTCGGCCGATGAATTCCCTTACACTTTCACCGCTAACGACCAAGAAATCATCTTTGGCGCGCAACGCCTCGATGCAGTTAACAACAGGCAGTACCCAACGGGATCGCAGCCCGAGGTTTACACCGTGCCAACATCTGGAGGACGAGTAAACCAATTATTTACAATCCCTGCAGAGTACATCAAGGTGAGTAAAGATGGCAAAACCATGGTTTACCATGATAAGAAGGGTGGTGAGAACGAGTGGCGCAAGCATCATCGTTCGGCAGTTACCCGCGATATCTGGAGATTTGATGCTGAGACTAATCAGCATAAAATGATAACCTCCTTTGAAGGGGAGGATAGAAATCCAGTATTCGCCAATAGCGACCAAAGCATATACTACCTAAGCGAGCAGAACGGAACATTCAATGTGCACCGATTGAACCTAGATAACCCCAGCAATGTGGAGCAAATATCGCACTTTGAGCTACACCCCGTTCGTTTCCTCAGCATCAGCAATTCAGGAACCCTTTGCTACACGCATCACGGCAATTTATATACGCAAATCCCTGGTAGCGAACCCCAAAAGGTTGATGTTACCATCCGCACTGGGTCGCTTGCTAACGATGAGCAGATAATACCCGTTACGGGCAACGTAAGCGAGATGGCCGTATCGCCCGATGGTAAAGAGATTGCCTACATTGTTCGGGGCGAAGTTTTTGCCTCATCGGTGGAAGGGAATTTCACAAAACGCGTTACCAACACAGTTGAGCAGGAGCGCTTTGTTAGCTTTACACCCGATGGCAAATCGATAGTTTACGCAAGCCAGCGTAACTCCACTTGGGGCATATACAAAGTATCGCGGGTAAAGGAGAACGAACCCTTCTTCTCTGCCTCTACCCTACTTAAAGAGGAGAAAGTAATTGACAACGATAACGACAACTACCAACCCAAGGTATCACCCGATGGCAAGGAGATTGCCTTTATCGAAAACCGTAGACACCTAAAGGTTTACAATATAGAAACCAAGCAGATACGCGAGATACTTGGTCCCGATAAGCTTTTCTACATGCGCGATGGCGACCAGCAGTTTGAGTGGAGCCCCGACAGCAAGTGGTTGTTGGCGCGTTACTCCCCATCGTTGGGCGTAAGCGAGGTGGTGCTTCTCGATGCATCAGGCGAGCAGGAGATGATTAACCTTACCGAGAGTGGTTTTGGCGATGGTTCGGCCAAATGGATAAACGAGGGCAAGCAAATCATGTGGTTCAGCGATAGGCACGGCCTGCGTTCGCATGCCAACAGCGGAACCCGCCAGAGCGACGTTTACTCATTTTTCCTTACCCGCGACAGCTGGGATAAGTTCAACCTGAGTAAGGACGAGTACGACCTTTGGAAAGAGATTGAAAAAATTGAGGAGAAAGAGAAGAAAAGTACCAAAGCCGATGATAAAAAGAAGAAGAGCAAGAAGGAGGAGGAAAAGGTAGACTCTACGCTTATCAAAATAGACTGGGAAGGACTTCGCGACCGCAAGAAGCGCCTAACCATTCACTCATCGAGCCTTGCCGATGCTGTGCTATCAAAAGATGGGGAAACGCTTTACTACCTCGCCCGCTTCGAGAAGGGTTTCAACCTTTGGAGTACAAACCTCCGTACCCAGGAAACCAAGATGATTGTTCCGCTCGATGCAAGATCGGCCAAGCTGGAGTGGAGCAAGGATATGAGCAAACTTTTCCTGCTCTCCAACGGAAGGATATCGACAATCGACCTCAAGTCGAACCGCAACACCCCCATCAGCATCAAGGGGGAACTCACGCTAAAAATTTCCGACGAGCGGCACGAGATGTTTAACCATGTTTGGAAGCGTAACAAGGCCATGTTCTACATATCCGATTACCACGGTGCGCCATGGGATAAGCTATACGATGAATACCAACCCAAGGTTGATTTGGTTGGGAATGACTTTGAGTTTACCGAGCTGCTCTCCGAAATGCTTGGCGAACTTAACGTATCGCATAGCGGAGCTAGGTTTAGATACAGCGACCCCAACGGAACTCAAACCGCCTCGCTGGGTATTTTTATCGACTATAATCACACCGGGAATGGAATAAAAATAGCCGAGATTATTCAGTTTGGCCCATTGGACAAGGAGCATATCAAGGTAAAACCTGGTATGATTATTCAAAAAATTGACGGGGATGAGATTACCAATGATGTAGATTTTGCCAAATTCCTAAACCGTAAGGCCGACAAATTCACCTCTCTGGAAGTTTTTGATCCCGCCAACAACACTACATTTCATACCACCGTAAAACCCATTACCCTGAGTGAGGAAAACGGCTTGCTTTACGACAGGTGGGTAAAACAGAATGAGAAGCTTGTTGAGCAGCTTAGCAATGGACAGTTGGGTTACGTTCATATCCCCGGAATGAGCGATGGCCCCTACCGCAACACCTACGATAGGGCAATGGGCAAATACGCCAACACCAAGGGGCTAATAATTGACACCCGTTTTAATGGGGGTGGCGACTTGGTTAGCGATTTGGCCATGTTCCTCACAGGCAAAGAGTTTATTGAGTACGCCATCGAAAACCGTACCCTAGGATACGAGCCAACCGCTCGCTGGACCAAACCCACCGTGGCTCTTGTGAACGAAGCCAACTACAGCGATGGTCATTGCTTTGCCTGCGGATATCAGGATTTAGGTATTGGCAAGCTAATTGGTATGCCCGTGCCAGGCACCTGCAGCTTCGCTGGCTGGGAAATGCTACAAAACGGAAGGGTAATGTGGGGTTCGGTACCCGTAAGCGCAAAAAATATGGCAGGCGAATGGTTAGAGAATAACCAAACCGTTCCCGATATTGTGATAAAAAATATGCCCGGTGATATTGATAATGGCCGCGATGAGCAGCTTGAAGTAGCTATAAAGGAGCTAATGAAAGATATCTAAGTCCCTATGTTTAAGTTTCGAATATTATTCTAATATGACTATCCGTTTCGATACCAAAACACCGAATCGTCATTGCGAATCCGCCAGCCGGCGGATGAAGCAATCTTTATTTCACTGAATACGAATAGATTGCTTCGTCATAAAAAACACTACCTGCCTGCCGTCTGCCTGCCGCCTGCCTGCCGGCAAAGGCAGGGCAAAGGCAGGGCAAAGGCAGGCTCGCAATGACGTATTCTTATATTTTAACTTTAGGTATTTTAGCGGACAATCATTTATTCTAAAATTCAATTGCCACGGGCTTGGTTACTGAGCCTGTCGTAGTAGAGCCCGTGGCAATCAACAAAATATCCTGTAATCATAAACCTAAACAGTTTATAAGATTGCTCAAGTAAATACAATAAAAATTAAGGGTGGCGAAATTCGCCACCCTTAATTATGAAATATATTGAACATTCTAAATCTGAGTCATCTTCTCGGCGTAGTACTTACCATCTTTAAGCTTTTGGGCACACTCGGCAAACGCATTAACTGTGAGTTTTACATCCTCAAGGGTGTGCACTGCGGTTGGTATAAGGCGAAGCAAAATCTGACCCTTTGGAATAACCGGGTAAACCACAATGGAGCAGAAGATATTGTAGTTCTCGCGGAGGTCAAACACCATATTGGTAGCCTCGGGCACATTGCCCTTCATATATACAGGGGTAACAGGCGATTGGGTTTTTCCAATATCTAGTCCAACCTCTGTCAACCCCTTTTGCAAGGCGTTAACAATAGTCCAAAGATTTTCCTTTAGCTCGGGCTGTGTTTGCATTATCTCAAGGCGCTTAAGAGCACCAATAACCATAGGCATTGGAAGCGACTTGGCGAAAATTTGCGAGCGCAAATTGTAAGCTAAATACATTACTATATCTTCCTCAGCAGCCACAAAAGCACCAATTCCTGCGCCACTCTTTGCAAAGGTTGAGAAGTGAACATCTACCTCATCCTCCACACCAAAATGCTCCGCAGTACCAGCACCAGTTTTACCCAAAGTACCAAAGCCGTGGGCATCGTCAACCAGCAAGCGGAACTTAAACTCTTTTTTAAAATCAGCAATAGCTTTCAGATTGCCCAAGTCGCCAGCCATACCGAATACACCCTCAGTAATAACAAGGATACCACCACCCGTTTTCTCGGCAAGGCGGGTCGCATGGGTTAGCTGCTTGCGCAGGCTATCCATATCGTTATGTGCAAACACGAATCGTTTGGCAGGGGTTAACCTTAATCCATCGATAATGCATGCATGCGACTCCGAATCGTACACCACCACATCGTTGCGCGAAACCAAAGCATCAATAATGGAAACCATACCCTGATATCCGTAGTTCAGCAGGTATGCTGCAGGTTTCTTAACAAAAGCGGCAAGTTTTGCCTCCAGTTCTTCATGAAAGCGAGTTTGACCACTCATCATCCTAGCACCCATGGGGTATGCCATACCGTACTGAGCAGCCGCCTCGGCGTCGGCCTTACGTACCTCGGGGTGATTTGCCAACCCAAGATAATTATTGAGACTCCAGTTTAAAACCTCTTTGCCTCTAAATGTCATCCAAGGCTTAATCTCGCCCTCGAGCTTGGGAAATGCGAAATATCCATGGCCCTCTTTATGGTACTGGCCAATGGGGCCCATACTTTTTCTAACCTTATCAAATATATCCACAGCTATAAAATATTGGTTAAACGATTTTTTAAACTCCCACAAAATTACACCTTATTTATGAAATATTAATACTCAATGTTAAACCAATTTTGACATATAGCCTACAGATCTATTAATATATCTGTTTTTTTTTCGAAATCTTACATGACGACCTACTATATAGCCAATTGTAATCATTTTAGGCAACACATTGAGTATCCGTATTATGAAAAATGATAATCATCCCACAATTGTGGTAGCAAAATAACAAATACGCAGTGGACTTAAAACTTTTTAACTCGCAAATCGGATTTTAACATTGCTATAACATAGCTTTTCCCGATATTGTTGCTAACTTTGCTCGCTTAAATAATGGGGCACAATATTCGGATAAAAATTGTGTTTATTCATTGTAAACGCCTTATAATTAGCTATGAAAAGAGTTAGCCTTTTAGTTTTAATTGTCATCGCCATTATAGCCGCCTCCTGCAGCGGATTCGACAAACTCCTAAAGAGCAGAGACTATCCGTTGATGTACAAGGAGGGCCTGAAGTACTACGAAAATGGTGAGCATTACAGGTACACCACAATTTTTGAACAGCTAACCCCAGTATACCGTGGCACTGCCCAAGCCGACACCATCGAATTCTACCTGTCGCAGGGTTATTACAATCAGGGCGATTACCTTTTGGCGGCGCATTACTTCGATAGGTTTAGGCAGAACTACCCACGAAGCCCATTTGTTGAGCAGGCAGAATACATGTATGCCTACTGCTTTTACAAATCGTCGCCCCGACCACTGCTCGACCAGGAAACAACCAAGAAAGCTATAGCTGCCTTCTCCGAGTTTATTACCAAGTACCCTAACTCGTCAAAAAAGGCAGAGGTAAATCGGATCCTCACCGATCTTCGTTCTAAGCTTGTAGAAAAATCATACCTAAGCGCCAAGCTGTACTACGATATGGGAGACTATAAGGCTGCCATAACAGCGCTAAAGAATAGCTCCTACGAATTTCCCGACAGCGAATACCGTGAGGACATACTTTTTATGATACTTCAATCGTCGTATATCCTAGCCGAGAATAGTGTGCCAGAGAAACGCCGTGAGCGCTTCCAAAACACCCTCGATGAATACTTCAATCTTTTGGGAGAATTCCCCGAAACGAAATACAAGCGTGAAGCCGAAAGGATTTATGCCAACAGCATTAAAGTAATTGAAAACTAGATAAAAATTCTCAACCATGGACTTCAAAAAGGTTTCAGCTCCACTAACCACAACAACTCAAGACTTCAGCCAGCTCGACAAAGAAACGGGCAATATCTACGAGTCGGTACGTGTAATTGCTAAGCGTGCCAACAGAATAAGCCAAGACATGAAGCAAGAGTTAAACCGAAAGCTTGAAGAGTTTGCCTACTACACCGATAACCTTGAGGAGGTTTTCGAAAATCGTGAGCAAATTGAGATTAGCAAGTTTTACGAGCGTCTTCCAAAACCCACCCTAATTGCGCTGCAAGAGTTTCTCGATGGAAAACTTTACCATCGCAAGGGGTTAGAAAATCAGGAAACCGAGAACTAGATGCTTAAAGGGAAGAATATACTTGTTGGTATTACAGGTAGCATTGCGGCATACAAAGCAGCAACGCTTGTACGTCTCCTGGTTAAGGAGGGTGCAAGCGTTAAAGTAGTAATGACACCACTGGCCAAGGAGTTTATCACCCCACTAACGCTGGCAACCCTCTCAAGAAACCCAATTCTTGTAGATTTTTTTAACCCCGAGAATGGGGATTGGAATAGCCATGTTGATTTGGGCATGTGGGCCGACTTATATCTAATTGCCCCAGCCTCAGCCAACACCATGGGAAAGATGGCACACGGCGTGGCCGACAATCTTTTGCTCACATCATATCTTTCGGCCAAGTGCCCTGTAATGGTTGCACCTGCCATGGACTTGGATATGTATCAGCATCCAACAACCCAAAGCAATATAAACATTCTGAAGGGGTTTGGTAACATTATTGTTGAGGCGGCAACTGGCGAGCTTGCAAGCGGCCTCTCTGGGAAGGGACGGATGGAAGAGCCTGAGAGAATTCTTGAAGCCATCAAATCGTTCTTTGGGTATGGGCAACAGCTACTTGGCAAAACAGTGCTGGTAACATCGGGGCCAACCTACGAACCCATTGACCCGGTTCGTTTCATAGGCAATAGATCATCGGGAAAAATGGGCTATGCAATTGCACAGGAGCTAGCTTTACGGGGAGCACAAGTTAACTTTGTTACAGGCCCCACCAAGCACTTGCCCAACCACCCCAACATCACAATCAATAAGGTTACCACAGCTTCAGAGATGTATGAGTCCTCAACCTCTTGCTTTAGCAGTTGCGATGCGGCCATACTTGCCGCCGCAGTAAGCGATTTCAGCCCCAAACAGGTGGCCGATGAGAAGTTGAAAAGGGAAGAAAACTCGCTGCAACTTGTGCTCGAGCCAACCCAAGACATTGCAAAAGCACTTGGAAAGAGTAAGAGCAAAAAGCAAATACTTGTTGGTTTTGCCCTTGAAACCCATGACGAGCTATCCAACGCCAAGAAAAAAATTGAATCAAAGAACCTCGACTTTATCATACTCAATTCGGCAAACGAAAAAGGTGCTGGTTTCGATGTTGATACAAACAGAATAACGGTAATACACCGCAATGGAAATTCCGTTGCTTTTGACCTAAAATCGAAGCAAGAGGTTGCCAAGGATATAGTAAATGAGCTGGTTAAAACAATGGGCATTGCCTAAAAGAGCAAGCTAACCCATAACATAATCCGTTTGGCTATGAGACTTCAAAAATGGATACTAACTGGAATACTTCTAATAGCCCTTCCCACACTGGCTTACCAGCAGGAGCTAAGGTGTAATGTCCAAATCAACTCACAAAAAATACAGGGAACCAACAGGCAGCTGTTTCAAACACTACAAACAGCAGTTTACGAGTTCATGAACAACACCACCTGGACCAACCATATCTATGGCCAGGACGAGCGCATTGAGTGCAACGTGATGCTTACCCTTAACGAGCAGATTGGCTCCGACGAGTTTCGTGGCACCATTCAAATACAATCGCGACGACCGATATTCGGCACTTCGTACAATACCACAATGCTTAATATTGTGGACAACAACCTACAGTTTCGCTACATCGAGTTCGATCAGCTGGAGTTTTCCGATACCCGCCATAGCAATAATCTTACCTCAATACTAGCCTACTACGCATACATCATCCTTGGGTTCGACTACGACTCCTTCTCGTACCTTGGTGGCACCGAGTATTTTCAAAAAGCCGAGCGTATAGTGAATAACGCCCAGAACGCTACCGATGGTGAGCGTGGCTGGAAGGCATACGAAGGGAACAGAAAGAATAGGTACTGGCTAATTGAGAATATTCTCAACGCCAAGTATAGGCCGCTGCGCGAGGTGAACTACAAGTACCACAGGCTAGGCCTCGACCGTATGAGCGATAAGCTGGTTGAAGGGCGCACCGAGATTGCCGAAGCGCTCACCAGTATCCAAAGGGTATTCAGAGAGAAACCAGATCCTTACATGTACTACCTACAGGTATTTTTTGATGCTAAAAGCGATGAGCTGGTAAACCTATTCTCCGAATCGTTCCCTGCCGAGAAAACCCGAGTGGTAAACATCCTCACCGAGGTTGATAATGCCAACGTTTCGAAATACAACCGCATTATGAGCAGCGATTCAGGGGGATTTTAATGTTGGCTCATTCGTTCGTAATGTAACAATATAGCCCATGCTGAAAACACTCCTTGTTCAAAACTACGCCCTAATCGATACTCTGGAAATCGAGTTTCATCAGGGATTAAATATTATTACTGGCGAAACAGGTGCAGGAAAATCTATACTGCTTGGAGCGCTGGGCCTGATCCTCGGAAATAGAGCAGAAACAACCGTGCTAAAGGACAAATCGAAACCCTGTGTGGTGGAGGGAACCTTTAACCTTACGGGCTACAGCTTACAAGATTTCTTTGCCGAGAACGATATTGAGTACTCCGACCTAACAACCATAAGACGTCACATAAATCCTGCAGGAAAATCACGGGCATTTGTTAACGAACTACCGGTTACCCTTAACAACCTAAAGGATTTGGTTGGGCAAATTATTGATATCCACTCGCAGCACCAAAACCTACTTCTTGCCGATGGCAAGTTTCAGCTATCAGTACTCGATTCGTTTACCGATAATAATCAGCCCCTTGCCCACTACAAGGAAACCTATTTAAGGTACAGAAACCTAACCGCTGAGCTAGAAAGTTTGAAGGAAAAGGCCTCGCAGGCCAAAGCCAACCTCGATTACTTGCAATTCCAGCTGAAGCAGCTTAACGAGGCTAAGCTTAAATCGGGCGAAGAGATTGAGCTGGAAGCACTTCAACGGCAGCTATCGCACGCCGAGGAGATAAAAACAAACCTACAAGGTGCATACACCCTGCTTAATGCCGATGAGTCATCCATTCTGGTTTGGTTAAAGGAGGCGGAATCATCTCTTAGTAAAATATCCCACTTCTTCTCCCCAGCAGAGGAACTTCAGGCCCGAATAGAGAGCTGCCGTGTTGAGCTAAAAGATATTGCCCAAGAAATTGAGCTGCAAAACGAGAAGGTACTGCTCGATCCGGCAGAGCTGGAAGCGGTAACCCAACGTCTCGATATGATACTATCGCTACAGCAAAAGCATAGGGTATCATCCGTTGATGAGCTAATCGAGTTAAGAAAAAGGTTAGATGTACAGGTTGACGAGATAACGAACTACGATCAGGTACTACTGCAAAATGAAGTTGAACTTGATGAGATTACTAAGCTTGCCCTTAAGCAGGCGCAAGAAATAAGCGATACCCGGAAGGCAGGTAGTAATAAATTTGAGGAAAGCATCAAAACATTGCTAGCTCAGCTTGGGATGCCACACGCAAACTTCAAGGTAAATATAGAACCTGTTAACGACCTTCGACCCCAAGGAATAGATAAGGTTACCTTCCTTTTTTCGGCTAATAAACAGATGCCCCTTAACGACCTGTCAAAAGTTGCCTCGGGAGGAGAGCTCTCTAGGCTAATGCTTAGCCTAAAATCGCTAATGGTGAAAACCAAGGGGCTACCCACCATCATCCTCGACGAAATAGACACAGGGGTTTCAGGCGAAGTTGCCGATAAGGTTGGTAATATAATTAGCAACATGGCCCGAAGTATGCAAGTTGTAAATATTACCCACCTGCCCCAAATTGCCAGCAAGGGTAGCCACCATTTCTTGGTATACAAAGACCAAGATAATGAAGGTGCCGAGACCCGGATAAGACTACTCTCGGCAAAGGAACGCATCACCGAGATCGCCAAAATGCTTAGCGGCGAAAAAATTTCCGAGGCTGCCATAACAAACGCCAAACACCTACTAGGCAACGAGTTAAATTAAACAAGCAGATAGCATTAATCGAATAATGTTCGCCTGCAGCGAACATCACAGCTATACGTTTGTTTACAATTCCATCTGAACAGTAATTTTGTATCTTTGCACCGACAAACGTGTGGTATTAATCAACCTAAATATTCTTATGGCTAACAACTTACTAAAGGGAAAAAAAGGGATTATTTTTGGAGCGCTCAACGAAAGTTCCATTGCTTGGCATGTTGCCGAGAAGGCTCACGCCGAGGGTGCTGAGCTGGTGCTAACCAACACCCCAGTTGCTATGCGCATGGGTTCGGTAAACGAACTAGCCAAGAAGTGTAACGCCCTGCTTATAGCTGCCGATGCGACCAATGTGGATGATCTTAACAACCTGTTCCAGGAATCGATGGAGCATTTTGGTGGAAAAATCGACTTTGTGCTCCATTCCATCGGCATGTCACCCAACGTTAGGAAAGGAAGAACGTACGACGACCTAGACTACAACAACTTCCATAAAACGCTCGATATCTCGGCAATATCATTCCACAAAATGCTTCAGGTTATATGGAAGCTAGATGCCATTAATGAGTGGGGATCAGTTCTGGCCCTTTCGTACATTGCTGCACAACGCACGCTTTATGGATACAACGATATGGCCGATGCCAAAGCGCTTCTTGAGTCAATTGCTCGTAGCTTTGGCTACATCTTTGGCCGTGAGCGCAAGGTGCGAATCAATACCATCTCACAATCGCCCACGCTAACCACAGCAGGGAGTGGAATTATGGGCTTTGAGGGACTGCTAGACTTTACCGACCGCATGTCGCCCCTTGGCAATGCTGATGCGCAGGAGTGTGCAGGTTTCTGCATCACCCTTTTCAGCGACTTAACCCGTAAAATAACCATGCAGAACATCTATCATGATGGTGGTTTCTCCAGCATGGGTATGAGCCAGCGCGCTATGGCTGTTTACAATAAAAATTTAGATGAGTGTAGGGATTGCCAATAGAGCAACCACAAGTGTTGAATTGAAAAAAGCCCCAGTGGGGCTTTTTGTTTTATCCTAGATAAGCTTTAAGCAGCTTGCTACGTGAAGTATGACGAAGCCTTCGGATGGCTTTCTCCTTTATCTGTCGTACCCTTTCACGGGTTAACCCAAACCTCTCACCAATCTCCTCGAGCGTCATCTCTTGACAGCTGATTCCAAAGAACAGCTTAATGATATCGCGCTCGCGCTCGGTTAGGGTAGCCAACGACCTATCGATCTCTCTGCAAAGCGACTCATTTAGCAGCGATTTATCGGCATTGGGCGAATCGTTGTTTACCAGAACATCCAACAGGCTGTTCTCTTCCCCGTCGACAAAAGGAGCATCAACCGATACGTGACGACCTGATACCCTGAGGGTATCAGCCACCTTTTCCTTGGGGAGTTCGAGCAAATCGGCTAGCTCTTCGGGCGAAGGGGTTCTTTCGAATTGCTGTTCAAACTTTGAAAACGCCTTGTTGATCTTATTAAGTGAGCCAACCTGGTTCAGGGGTAGCCTAACAATACGCGATTGCTCAGCAAGGGCCTGAAGAATAGATTGCCTAATCCACCATACCGCATAGGAGATAAACTTAAAACCACGGGTCTCATCGAATTTTTCAGCGGCTTTAATAAGCCCTAGGTTACCCTCGTTAATAAGGTCGGGAAGGCTTAACCCTTGATTCTGATACTGCTTTGCCACTGACACCACGAAACGAAGGTTTGCACGAGTTAGCTTTTCAAGTGCCTCCTGATCGCCTTTCTTAATTCGTTGCGCCAGCTCTACCTCTTCTTCCACAGTGATTAGCTCTTCCTTACCAATCTCTTGCAAATATTTATCAAGGGATGCACTCTCCCTGTTAGTAATTGATTTTGTGATCTTTAGTTGTCTCATCTCAAACCTTTAAATTTTCATAAAGTTATGGCAATTTGCATATAAAGTCAAGTGTAAAACGCTGGTAACGAACAAATGTTGACCCCAGTAGAAAATTAATCTTACGAAGCTTTGTTTCAATCTAACAAAAAGTCTGCAAAGGTAACAAATATTGCGGTTAGATAAAATCTAACCGCAATATTTAAAACACGTTATGTTAGATTGCCCTTTTTACAAACCAATGGCATAATAAGCGACCAAACCATTGGGGTACACACCCTCTACAAGAACACCGCCCGATAGTGTGGATAGCATCTGATAGAGCTCCTCAGCTGTGGATACATTGGTTCTATTTACTCTTGTTATAATAAACCCTTCCTTAACACCTTGCTCCTTTAGCTTTCCATCTTTTAGCTTAACCACTTGAAGCCCACTCCTAATCCCTAGTCTTCGTTGTAGGTTTGCATCCACCTCTTTCAACTCGGCGCCAAGTATATCTACTATCTCATTGGGCCTAACAACATCGAATCCACCTCTCATATTACGCAACACCACCTCATATTGTTTCTTTTTATTGTTCCTATTTACCAAGATTTCTACCTTATCCTTAGGGCGATACTTGCTAATCTGCTCTTGAAGCTGATTCGGAGAGTTCACAGGCACACCGTTTACCTCCAGTATTACATCACCTTCTTTAAGCCCTATCTCCTCGGCAGCACCTCCCTCAGTAACACCCATCACAAGAACACCGTTCAGCTCATTTATCTTATACTTTTCGGCAAGGTCCGGGGTAAGATTGCTTATTGAAACACCTAGTATTGCCCTTTGCACCTCCCCAAACTCGATGATATCCATGGCCACTTTTTGGGCAATAGAGCTTGGAACGGCAAATGAGTACCCTGTAAAGTTGCCCGTTTGCGACGCAATGGCCGTATTAATCCCAACCAGCTCGCCCTTTAGGTTAACAAGCGCACCACCACTATTCCCGGGGTTTACAGCCGCATCGGTTTGAATAAACGACTCGATGGCGTACTGGGATGAAAGGATGTTAATGTTTCGAGCTTTAGCGCTAACGATGCCAGCCGTTACGGTTGAGTTCAGGTTGAAAGGATTGCCAATGGCAAGAACCCACTCTCCCACCTTTAGCATTTCGGAGTTCCCAAAAGGAATGAACGGAAGATTCTCCGCTTCAATTTTAATAACGGCCAAATCGGTACTGGGATCGCGACCAACCACCTTAGCATCAAAAGTTCGCCTATCGTTTAGCACCACCTCTATATTATCAGCCCTATCAATCACATGGTTATTAGTTACTATGTAACCATCCTTGCTGATAATAACACCCGACCCAGAACCAGATATCTGTTGGGGTTCGCGCTGACGGGGACCAAAGAAAAAATCGTAGAAGGGATTTCCAAAGGAATAGTCGGGTTGCGAACGTGTGGCCTTTGTCTTTACGTGAACCACTCCATGCACGGTACGTTCGGCGGCATATGTAAAATCAGTAATTTCTCCAGTACTAGTAGTAAACGATGCTAGACTAAAGGGCACCGAATCGTACTTCGGGAACGTTGGAGTGTGGGCTTGCGGTTGCTCCTTCGCCATAAAATGGGTGAACGCAAAAACCACCAATCCACCAATTACTGAGTAAAACACGGGCGCTAGAATTCTATTTGTTTTCATATCATATAGTGTTATTGTTTGCTGTTAGAACAATCAAACGTTGTGCCGTATAACATTAACAACCTGATTGTTAACACACCTTAACAGACCTGACAAAATTTCTGACACATTTGTTAAATAGCAGTGAAAAAAATTCAGTTGGTGGGTTCGTCCGAATTACTTAGAATGGCATAATCTTAAATGGAATGGAAACAAGCTCGGAGAAAGTTTCGCCAGTTTCATACATATCTTCATCACCTGTTCTGTAGTACCAGTGTACTATAACAGACTTTTTTTGGCGATGAATCTCTTTTAGTAGATTTAAAATCTCTAAAAATTTTTTTGATGTAGAGGTATTAAAGTAGTCGAGCTTGAACACCAAAACAGTTTCACGATTTGGTATCTGCACGTAGCTGCGAAACCAATCAATTATTGGCTCGAAAAATTCGTTGCAATCCTCGGGGAGTGACTTCCCATAAAACTCAAATCGGCTCCTATCCACATCGAGGTTAACCTCTGGGGTGAACTGCGTTTCGTTTAATCTTATGGGAGTTAAAGAATTCATACTAAATTTATAGGTTATGTAAAGTTATAAAAATTATCATACTGATTGACTAATTTTTAAAGATTACTTTTGGTGAGCTCGCAAGCTCGGTTCTTCGCTTCCTGCGTGACCAAGTCATTTTCATATATGGAGGCGCCTCTTAATGACGTGTACTTATGTTGTATTTGGGGCCAAGGAGCTCATTGAACTTAGCGCAGCGATCACACGAGCATTGCGAGCAACAAAAGCATTCTTTAGCTAATGTGGAGCAATATGATTAGAAGTTTAAACTTTTTTGTGGTCACCAGTTAGTTAATTAGATATACCAACAAAAGGTTTCAAGTGATGCTAAAAATCGAATGTAAGTGCTAAGTATAAAAAAGGGAGGTTGCTGCGAAGCCTCCTCCCCATATATGTTCAAAAATATGGACTACCTAAGCGAATCAACAACAGCTTTGAAGACTTCTGGATGATTCATAGCCATATCGGCTAGCACCTTACGGTTAAGAGCAATTCCCTTCTCGTTTACTTTACCCATAAACTCAGAGTATGACATTCCGTGAGTACGAGCGGCGGCGTTGATACGCTGAATCCAAAGCGCTCTAAATTCTCCTTTTTTCTTTTTGCGGTCGCGATAAGCGTACTGCAACCCTTTCTCCAGGGTGTTTTTTGCAACGGTGTAAACGTTACGACGGGCGAGGAAATTACCTTTAGTTTGCTTTAAAATCTTTTTCCTTCTAGCCCTTGATGCTACTGCATTGACTGAACGTGGCATAGTTTAAATCTGTTTTCGAATGATTAGCGTTTCGTCGATACGAAATCTTTTCGGCTAAGGCATTCTGTTAATAAAAAATAACTTCTACGATAAGCGATTGCTCACTACTTAAGCGCCAGTAACTGCTTAATGTTATTAGTGTCAGCCTTGCTAACTAAACCCGATTGCGTTAGGTTACGCTTTTGCTTAGTGGTTTTTTTAGTAAGGATATGGCTCTTGTAAGCGTGCTTGCGCTTAATCTTCCCAGTTCCGGTTAAAACGAAACGTTTCTTTGCACCGGAGTTTGTTTTTACTTTAGGCATTCTCCTTTGTTTATATTTGGTTAAAAATTAATTCTTCTTTTTAACAACCTTGGGAGAGATAAACATAATCATCCGTTTTCCCTCAAGCTTTGGAAGTTGCTCAACTTTACCAACCTCCTCAAGATCCTGAGCGAATCTTAGCAGTAAAATTTCGCCCTTCTCTTTAAATAAAATGGTACGGCCCTTGAAAAATACGAAGGCTTTCACCTTGGCTCCATCTTTAAGGAAGTTCTCGGCATGCTTTAGCTTAAAACCATAATCATGCTCATCGGTGTTTGGCCCGAACCTAATTTCCTTCACCACCACTTTCTGGGCGTTAGCTTTAATCTCCTTCTGTTTCTTCTTCTGCTGATAAAGGAACTTTTGGAAATCGATAACTCGACATACAGGGGGATCGGCTTTATCTGATATAAGAACCAAATCTAACTCCATATCATTAGCTATCTTCCTAGCCTCCTCAATGGACATTACTCCGTCATTGTCAACATTATCGCCAACTACGCGAACTACCCTAGCGCGAATCTGTTCATTTTTAAGGTATTTGCTATCCTGCTCTCTACCTTTTCTGATTCTTGGTGCTGCTATACTAAAACCCTCCTTTGATTAGTTAATACTAACTTATAATTTATGCTTCAATCTGTTTTTTCACTTCAGCCTCAATATGAGCAACAAATTCGTCAAGGTTCATCTGCCCCTTATCACCCTCACCTTGAACCCTAACAGAAATTTTTTCGTCAACTGCTTCCTTCTCGCCAACTATCAGTAGGTATGGAATTCGTTTTAACTCGTTATCCCTGATCTTCTTACCAATCTTCTCGTTGCGGTCGTCAATCAGGGTGCGAATATCGCAATTATTTAAGAAATCAACAACTTTTTTTGCGTAATCGTTGAACTTTTCGCTGATAGGAAGGACAACTGCCTGGTCGGGGGCTAACCATAGGGGGAAACGCCCTCCGGAATGCTCAATTAGTACGGCCACAAATCGTTCCATTGAGCCAAAGGGCGCGCGATGAATCATGATGGGGCGGTGACGCTTATCGTCGGCTCCAATATACTCAAGTTCAAATCGTTCGGGCAGGTTGTAATCGACCTGAATGGTGCCTAGCTGCCACTTACGTCCAATGGCATCCTTTACCATAAAGTCGAGCTTTGGCCCATAGAACGCAGCTTCTCCGAGTTCGGTGGTTGTTTCTAACCCCTTCTCTTTAACTGCCTCCATGATGGCTTGCTCTGCTTTATCCCAATTCTCGTCGCTACCAATATATTTATCCTTATCGTTAGGATCGCGCAACGAGATCTGTGCTGTGAACTCCTTAAAATCTAAAGTTTTAAATATGTATAGAACGATATCGATAACCTTAACAAATTCATCCTTGAGCTGATCGGGACGGCAAAATATATGGGCATCGTCCTGAGTAAAACCACGAACCCTAGTTAAGCCATGAAGTTCGCCACTCTGCTCGTAGCGATAAACCGTTCCAAACTCGGCCATGCGCACAGGTAAGTCTTTGTACGAACGGGGTTTATGCTTGTAAATTTCGCAATGATGGGGACAGTTCATGGGCTTGAGAAGAAACTCTTCACCCTCGGCAGGAGTATGAATTGGCTGAAATGAATCCTTTCCGTACTTGGCATAATGACCAGATGTAACGTATAGCTCCTTTTGTCCAATATGGGGAGTGATAACCTGCTCGTAGCCGTAATTCTTCTGAACTCGCTTCAAAAAATTCTCGAGGCGCTCGCGAAGCTGTGCGCCCTTGGGTAGCCATAAGGGCAAACCTTGTCCAACCTTTTGAGAAAAGGTGAATAGTTCTAACTCCTTACCGATTTTTCGATGATCACGTTTTTTTGCCTCCTCAAGCATGGCCAAGTACTCATCGAGTAACGTCTTCTTGGGAAACGAAATACCATATATACGTGTAAGCTGCTTATTCTTCTCGTTTCCTCGCCAGTATGCACCAGCTATAGAAAGTAGTTTAAAAGACTTGATGTAGCTAGTATCCGGTAGGTGGGGTCCACGGCATAGGTCGGTGAAATTTCCCTGCGAGTAGAATGTAATTGTTCCATCCTCCAGGTCGCTAATAAGTTCAACCTTGTAGGGATCACCTTTCTTGGTGTAGGTGGCAAGAGCTTCGGCTTTGGTAACTTCTTTACGGATAATCACCTCCTTGGCCTGTACAATCTCCATCATCTTGGCCTCAATCCTGGGGAGATCGCTATCGGATATGGTGTAATCACCAAAATCGATATCGTAATAGAATCCATTCTCAATGCTTGGCCCAATACCTAGCTTAACCCCAGGGTACAGCATTTCAACAGCCTCGGCCAAAAGGTGCGCCGATGAATGCCAGTAGGCGTGCTTGGCCTCCTCCTCGTCCCACTTATGAAGCTTTATGGATGCATCTGTATTGATAGACCGCGTAAGGTCCCAAACCTCACCATTAACGGTTATAGAAAGTACCTCCTTGGCCAGGCGGTCGGAAATATTCTGGGCTATCTCAAGCCCAGTAACGCCCTTGGCAAACTCACGAACATTACCATCGGGAAAAGTTATCTTAATCATAGCATTAATTAGTTGTGAAAAACGGCTGCAAAATTAATCATAAATATTTAATTAACAGGAAATCGCTAGCAAAGTTCAGGTTTTATCGAACGAATAGCGACAGAAATTCCCTATCCTTTACGAACTGCGTGTACAGCGTAGAAAGGGGGGTAGAAAAATCGTAGTAAGGGTCTAATTCCTAGCTGATAAGTTGGGGCTGTCCACTTTTCGCGACAGGTTATGTCCCACCCTGCCCTGCTTAGTAGCATATCAAATTGCCAGTCGACAAATTCATGGTAGTGCCAGTCATATCGATCATTTAGATTTCTGTATGGCTTTGAAAACCACAAACTTAAAGGCACAGTAGCCACTAGCCGATTAGCAGGAAGATTCTTTAGCAAAACAAATGGAGAAACAATATGCTCAAGGATTTCGAAGGCAGTAACAACCTCTGCCCCAGTGTAAAGCCGAAGTTTTTCTGGTTCCAGATCAAGATCCTCACCCTGCGTACTCTGAACATTGTAACCTTGCAGGGTTAACTCCTCTGATAGCTTATTTTTAACACCCAGATCTAAAATGTTTTTGCAATCTGGTTCGACTCTTTTAAGAAAATTAATCGTTTTCTGATATCTTATTTGCTTAAATCTCTCCGTTTTCATAAAATCATTTTTTCAAAGTTATATATAACACCGACTTAGGCAACTAAAAAATTACTCACAACCAAAGAAATACGTGTAGTCAACACTACTAGTACCCATCATCTGTTATAAAACATGATTTTATACAGAAAAAAAAGAGTCTAGATATAAAAAGTGAGAAAACGAAAGTAAAGAAAAAATCAAGGTATTCCAAACAAATAATGGCACATAAATATGGAAAAAGAATAAGTTATCCTTTTAACTTCAGCTAAAAATAGTTTTGAAATTTTAAAAAAATATTGTATAACTTTACACTGTTAAAAATATAAGAGAAGGGAGCTCACAAGGAACTCCCAACTCTTTTTAGTAGTTTTGTTTTACCCCAAACATTTAACTACTATGGATAAAAGTACACATTTTTTCGGCACCTCGGTTTTCGGACAGC
>Ga0334884_1002126_pt1 | contig 26549 bp, 25 predicted proteins | sample GraSluR1_MG_7_FD_207215 | JGI IMG/M metagenome (GOLD analysis project Ga0334884, IMG submission 207215) | Sludge microbial communities from methane-producing bioreactor in Wageningen University, Netherlands - Granular Sludge_12_05 R1 | ecosystem: Engineered > Bioreactor > Anaerobic >...
ACTTCACTTTCACTATGCACTGCAGATGGGGATTCAGCTTTTTGGCCAGTATCGCGGAAAGAATGTTGACATTGTCCCGGTCCGTTACCGAGATGAGCAGATCGACATCCTTCACCCCGGCCTGGTCAAGGGTGCGGATGTCTGTGGCGTCATCGCATACCATCAGAGCGTCCAGCTGGTTCTCCACCTTTCTCACAGTGGCCTTGTTCCGTTCAATCACCGTTACCTGGTGGTTTTCACTGATCAGGTGCCGCGCGATGTTGCTGCCGATGTTGCCCGCTCCGACGATGATGATTCTCATAAATCTTTCTCCTGGAGAAAACTGAAACACCTTTGACAAATATCATAAAACGATGCGCCGGGAAACACTGCCGCCCCGGGTGGCAACCGGATGAGCCCTGGAGTATTGTTTCACAATCAACCGAGGAGGCTCAGATGGGCAACTTTCTGATATTGCTGCCGGTTCTGGCGCTTGCGGCCCACGGTCACGGAAGCGGGCCTGTGCTGGAGAACCTTCTTCCGGACCAGCCGGGGTTCGTATGGACTTACTGGGGGTTCGCCGAATACGGTCACCGGATGCGGATTGTAAGCATAGAGGAGACCGAAACCGGCAGAATCTACCGGATCAGTGGAATGGTCGAGGATGTGTCCGACGGGGAAGCCCCGGGAGACTACTCGGTAACCCTGTGGTATGTGGTATCCGACAGCGTGCTTTCCGTGGTTCAGCACGCACAGCGGACCATGGACAATGACTTCGAGGAGATGGAGCTTCTGAGGCTGCCCCTCGCAACAGGCAACAGCTGGATTCAGACCGTTGTGGACGGCAGCGGAGCGGAGGTGGAGCTTGTCTGTGAAATCGAGGAGATGGAAGAGGGCCGCCTAACCGTTCGCTACAGCCGCACCGACAGCCCCTTCTACCAGCTCAGGGAGTTTGAGGAAGGCCTGGGAGTAACAAGATTCGCGAAGCTCTACATCTTTGCCGAGGGCAGCTTCGAGATGGATTACCTGCTCTACCGGGGCAAGTTCTGACCGGCGCCGCTGTCACCCGAACTCGGATATCGCGAGCATGACCACTCCCAGGGTTCCAAGCCCTCCGATGTAAGCGAAAAGATCGGGCTGAAGCGCTGTGCCCAGAGGCACCCGGGGAATGAACGCCACGGCAAATGCGCACAGAGTTGAAACACCAAGGAAAACCATGACCCGCCCGCGCGAACCCTTGCGAACAGCCAAAGCCCCGAGCAACGAGAACACAAACATCAGAACGCCCAGAACCCCCGCCACAAGGACAAGCGAGAAGTCCTCTCCGGGAAAGGCCGAACTGTAACGGAAGAACTGAACCAGATCCACCAGGGAAGCGAAGAACCCCACCACCAGAGAGAACCACAGGTACAGCACCAGCGCCTGCACCGCGATCCCCAAAAAGATAGAATCCCCTACATCGAACAGAAGCTGCTTCATCACGGAAAAATAGGAGGCGGAAGGGGGGCGCGCCAGCGCCCCCCCAAACGCACTCAGGAAAACGCGGCCATATCCATCAGCCCATGACCGGAGAGGCAGAACAGGATTACCGATGGAGTGCCGGATTCCTTTGCCCGCAGGGCCGATTCGATCACGCAGCTTACGGCGTGGGCCGATTCGGGTGCGGGCAGTATCCCCTCGCACCGGAGGAAAAGCTTCGCCGCGGAGAACACCGAGTCCTGGGGAACGGCAACGGCCCGAACCATTCCCAGCGACACAAGGTGGCTCACGAGGGGGCTCATTCCGTGATACCGAAGCCCACCCGCATGAATGGGCGGCGGTATGAAATCACACCCCAGGGTGTACATCATGTACCTGGGCGTGAGCCCCGATGAGTCACCGTAGTCGTAACGGAGTTCGCCCTGAGTGAGCGTGGGGCACGAGGAAGGCTCCACCGCAACAAAGGAAACTTCTGCCCCGGAAGCAACGAACGGGAAAGCAATCCCCGCGAAGTTCGACCCTCCCCCCACGCACGCCACCACTTTGTCGGGGAAATCCCCCATCTCTTCCATCTGAAGAAGGGCTTCCTGTCCGATCACCGACTGGTGCAGGCAAACTGAGTCCAGCACGGACCCCAGGCTGTAGCAGCACGAAGGATCACAGAGGACCTGCTCCACGGCTTCACTTATGGCGATTCCAAGGCTTCCCGGGTGTGAACTGTCAGAAGCGAGATAATCCCGCCCCGCGCCAGTGCGTGAACTGGGGCTGGCATGAACCGAGGCCCCGTGCATCTCCATGAATATCCGTCGAAGGGGTTTCTGCAGATAACTTGCGCGGACCATGAAGACCTCCAGGGAGGAACCGAACTGAAGGCACGCCTGGGACAGCGCGCTTCCCCATTGCCCGGCCCCCGTCTCTGTACAGATGCGGGATATGCCTCCCTCCCGGGCGAGAAAAGCCTGCGCAAGCGCCGTGTTGCTCTTGTGGCTCCCTGCCGGTCCCGCCCCCTCGTACTTGTAGTAGATACGCGCGGGAGTATCCAGCTCCCTCTCCAGGCCAACAGCGCGAACGAGCGGGGTCGGCCTGAACAGGGAATAGGCGGTTCTCACCTCGGAGGGTATTTCCACAAGACGCTCAAGTGTCGTCTCATGCTCGATCATCCCCCGTGGAAACAAGCACTCCATGCATGAAGGTGAGGCAACCTCACCGGAAGGCAGAATCGGTGGAGGCGGCAGGGATGGAAGCGAAGGTTTCATGTTCAGGTACGAAGAAGGAAGATATGAGGAATCCCTCGAAGCAAAGCGTTTCATGGCACAATCCAATCCTTTTGGAGTTACGATTCACTGATACTGGTGCTGTTGAGAAAAGGATTGGTTATGGACGGCGCTGGGCCGCCCACCAGAGCCAGGTATGGCTGATGGACGATACGGAACTGAAGAAGAAACGAATTCCGTTCATGGCCGGAAAAATAAACAGTGTTTGTGAAGAGTCAAGCCACGGCAAACGCCCCTCATCCCCTCCATTCCCGGGCGAGCATGGAGAAAACCGATTCATCCACAAGGCCTTTGCCGGGTACCATGACGTACTCCCGCAGGTTTCCCTCAAACACGAATCCCAGCCGGGATGCCACCCCAATCGCTCCGGAATTGCGGGGATGGCACCGCAGCTCAATCCGGTTCGCAGCAAGCGCCTTGAACCCGTGTGAAATCAGCCGCACCGTAACCTCGGTGCCGATTCCCCTGCCCCAGTGGTTTCTGGCGAGGTCGGCCCCCAGTTCCACCCTGCGGTCCTCCGGCGACCAGTAGTGCAGCGCCGCGGTTCCGATCAACGTATCGGGCTGTTCACGAAGAAACACCCCCCACCGGAAACCCCTTCCCGAAAGAAAATCTTCCCTCCAGGAGAGCAGAAGTTCGGCGCACTCGGCAACCGACCCGGCCACCGGCCTCTGCATGTATTCCATGGCAACCGCATCACCGTACAGGGCATAAAGATCACCAGCATGCTCTTCCCCCGCCTCACGAAGAAGGCAGCGCTCCGTCTCCAGTACCGGCAGCCGGGACAGGCAGGAATCGAATTCAGAGAAAAGATCAGCCATACAACTCCCGTTCAGGAAACCCCAAGGACAGCGAACAATACCGGGAAAACCATCCGGCGGAAACCGCTTCCCCCCGGAATGCATACCGGAAACAACCGAAGTGAAACAAGGCATCAAACCCCGAGACGCAACACTTCAAGTCCACCGCGCAGACGGCAGCTCTGAATCTCAATGGCAGCGGGAACGCAAAGCACGCAAGAGCCAAATTCCGGAATGGATTTGCCACTACCCGCTTTTCAGATGATTGAAGGGTCACTCAACTGGAATGTTTGAAAACTGAATCCAGGGAAGCAGGAAAGCCCCCAGGTTAAGCCTTTCAAAGGAAACATCTCTGATGCCCGTTAACATCTCCCGCAGGTTCATTCTGACCATTGTTTCCTTAACGGGATACTGAACCTTTCCGTTCTCAATGTAGTAGCTGTTCTTGGCCACGCCGGAGAAGCTTCCGTTCTCATCCGGCATTCCTCCGGAGAAACGGGTGATAAGCAACCCCTTATCAACGCTGCAGATCATCTCCTGCAGGGGAGTGTCACCGGGCTGAACATCATAGAAGTCGGCATGGTATCCCGCCCGCTGAAATCCGGTCTTGCAGGCTCCGAAGTGCGAGAGAAGAAAAGACTTCAAAACACCCTTTCTGATAACCGCCTGGTTCTTCGCCGGAAATCCGTCGGGAGTAATGAACGAGCCATGGGCCAGTTCGGTATTCACCGGCGTAATGCTGAAGTTGAACCTTTCATCTGCTATCTTCTGGCCAGGTCTTTCCTGATAAAGAGAAGTCCCCCTTATCACTGCTTCATCCTGCAGCTGCGTCACAAGAAGGTACAGGAAGTAGGCAAGGCAGTTGGGAGTCAGAACAACATCCCCGGTGAAACCTGCCGGAACCCGCCTGGAATCAAGCTGCTCCACCGATTGCCTGAAGAGGTCATCAACATTCGCCCTCTCATGCAGAGAGTTTTCAAGATCAGGCAATCTGAAGGAAGCGTAGTTGAAGGAAGACCCTGCCTGCCCACGGCGAGCAGAGAAGATCATGTTCATCAGATATACGCCGAGTCTTGAGGACATCATCGTTCCATTTGAGTTCCCGTAGCTCTGCCTGGTATTCTGAAAGTTAAGCGTTACCCGTCGAAGATGCAGTTCAGGATAGTGAGTGAAGCAATGCTTCTGAAGTTCATTCAGCCGTTCGATCATTCCAGCGGCATCAGCCTGAACAGGGCCCTTCTCCCTGAAGGGCGCATTCTGAAAGGGGGCTATGGAAAACGCCGGGTCCGAAGGGGAGGAATCTGCAAGTTTTCTGAGGTTCTGCGCAGATTCCCTTACTTCACTTTCAATGCACCGTGAAATCCTGGTTGAAGCACGCGAGCCATTGCGCACACCGGTAAGGTACAGATCAGACTCCTCCATTGTTCTCAGAAGGTCCAGCCTTCCCTGTTCAAGGCTGACTTCCCTGCTGACAGTATCGTGCAGAGAGCACTCACAGCTGCTGAACTCAGCATCTTCAAGAATGGCGAGGCTGTCACGAACAGGAGAGGTCATTCTCATCGGGTCAACCTCCTATCCTTATTCGGCACTTCACATCCGGTCCACCCATTCCCACTGCGATGCCGTACTTCTTCCCACAGCCTGCGTTACTCCATTGCATATTGTCAGATACAGCGCTGACGGTCTTCAGCATGTCAAATGCCATCCCTGAAACGACAGTGTCATGTATTGCCCTGCCAAGCTTTCCATTCACTATCTCGTATCCGCGGTTCACACTGAACATGAACTCGCCGGTCATGTCTGCCTGGCCGTTCTGGTAATCCATCAGGTAATAGCCCCTTTGAATGGATGCTATCATATCCTCCAGCCTGTCACCCCCGGGCATGATGGCAGTGTTCCGCATTCTCACCGAAGGCTCCTGGTTGAAATGCCCTGCCCTCCCGTTGCCGGCAGGTTCCACACCGTACAGCGCCGCAGACTCACGGTTATGCAGAAAGCTCTTCAGAACACCATTCTCAATCAGAACTGCATTTTGGGCCTTTATCCCTTCCTCATCCATGAACACAGGAACAGGACAGGGCTCTCCAAGGCATTCCGAAGCGCAGTCAACCAGTGTAACCAGTGAGCTGGCAACCTGCTGACCAAGGTAATCTCCTGCAATTGAACCGGCTCTTACCAGGTCAGACTCAACGGTATGACCGATGGCTTCATGGGCAAGGATTCCGGTCAGCCCGGATCCCAGAATGCAATCATGAACACCCGGCGAAGCCATAACCCCCTCGCTTTTCAGAACAAGTTCTTCATAAAGCTTTTCCAGCTCAGTAAGCAGCAGCTCCGGAGCAGTTCTGAAGGCTTCTATCAATTGGGGAGCATAAAACTTCTTGAAGAGTTTGAAGCTCTCAGTTCCTTTTGCCACAGTGAATGAGATGAACAACGACGCCCGGTCAATGCTTGTTTCCCTGACTGCATTGTCCGATGATGCGAACTGCACCCTTTCCCCAACCCCGGAAAACAGAAGCGTTCTGGATGTAATCCCCTTGAAACGGCTTGAGATCTCGGAATCAATGAATGGAAGAAAATCAAGGGCTTCTTCAGCAGTCAGAACAGGAGCAGAACAAAAAGCAACGCTGCCGGGGTATTCAGGCAGACAACCCAATTCACCGGGCGAGCAAAAGGAAACTTCAGAAGCATTTCGGCAGGCATTCAACACAAGCAACCCAAGGTTATCAGAATCTGAATAAGGGCTGGAGGCAAACCCCCACTTCCCTCCCCTGAAAGCCCTTGCGCATGACCCAATTACTCTGCCCTGTCTGTTCTCGTTAACAAAACCATTCACCAGTTTGACAACAGCAAGCTTAACCTCCTGATTCCTCAGTTCAGTATAGCCATCAGCATTCTTCAAGTGTTTCAGAAGATTGATACCAAACCCCCGCCGCAAGAATGAGCCAAAAAGAATAATGCAATGAACAGCAGAACGTGAAGTGCACCTGGTAAAAAACCTCATACCCCTGGGCGACTATGCCACCGGCCCCAACCACACCCTGCCAACAAGTGGAGCGGCAAGGTTCACAGGGGGCCCCACCCCCTTCACCTTCCTGAGGCCACAGGCGTGGATAACAAATACTAGCAATACAATACCGGGAAAACCATCCGGTGGGAACCGCTTTTCCGTAATGCATACCGGAAGCAACCGAAGGAAAACAAGGCATCAAACACCAAGCCCGCAAGCTTCAAGTCCACTGCTCAGCATAGGGTTACGCCAAGCGTTTCCGGAAGATCCAGCAACAGAGCACTGCTACATGAACGACCACGGCCCTGAATCCCGATAAGCATCCATGTCTTCCGGCGGTATGTGTACACCGCCGATTGTGTAGACAACATCAGCCGTGAATGATGTGATGCGCTGCCCGCCCTGGAAACCGGCCTCATATCTGAACTGGACATAACCGATGAACGGCAGCTGTCTCGAGAAAAAGTCAGGTTCCCTCCCGAGTATCCAGTGTACGGCCGCGTGCTCGTCGCTTCTCCAAGGAACATCAAGCCTGCTGTATTCGGACAGCAGGCTCGAATACAGCTCCCTCTCAGAAACGGGAACGCGCATTTCTCCGTGGAAGTGGCATCCCGGGTTCCGTTCCTCAGCGCCGCCCTGTGGCCCGCCGGCCTCAAGGGCCTGCCATGCTGACCAGTGATGCAAATCCGGTGAATACCGGGCATAGACACTGCCTACACAAGGTGTGACGCTCTGACCGTCGTCCAACAGGAACTCATGGATGCTGACACTCACGGAAACCGCATAGGGTGCCCGCCATGACAGCCCCAGAGCCAACGGAACGGTTTGCATCCAGCCGTCGGACGAAGCCGCTTCACCGTCCCATCCCAATCCAGTTCCCGTGACATTCAAGAACTCTTCCGACCAGGTCGCCTTTGCCCCGGCATCGCCAATGTCAGTGAAGTCAATTGACAACGAACTGAAGCAAATGCTGGACGCGCCAGCAGATGACGCCACCAGACCGATGAGACCAAACCCCACAAAAGAACGCATTGTCTTCACATCCCCTCCGCCCGACACGACGCGCAACCGCCCACCAACAACTCACCCCGCAGGAAATGAAACACTTTCATCAAAAATACCCACAAACACCTTACAACATTCCATCCCGGTTCCCATGACAATGAGCGGATCCACTCTGGACGGACTCAGCCGCTGAACTCCGCAGCAAATCATGGCGGCCACATCACCCGAAACAACCCGCATCCAGTGAAACGCAACTCGGAGAATGGGGATTCAGCATAGCAATTGACAAGCGACAGCTCATATTCGGAACACATTCTTTTCCATTCAGAACCATATACAAGTGACATGGTTTTGAGATGAGAGTCTCCCACTTTGTGATGCCACATGTTATGGAAACCTCAGAGTATGGGTATATTTGCATGTGTACAATGAAGAAAATGGAAATGGGAGAGGCTATTGAATTCAAGGCTGTTTAGTCTTTTTTACGGATTGAAGCCAGTTCTACCACGGAAGCTCCAGGTGAAGCTCAGACAGTTCCGTGCTAAGAGAATCTTTTCCAGGCTAGATGAGCCATATCTTGAAGGGTTGGATGAAGGAGCAAATCCACACGGAAGCTCTGAATGCTCAGTTCTGCTTACTCACGACATAGAATCTGAAGAAGGGCTTGATCTGATCGAACCCTTGAGAAAGATAGAAAGGGAGTATGGGGTTCCTTCGACTTGGAACTTTGTGCTTAAGAAGTACCGTTCACCAGAACACCACATCAGAATGCTTCTTGATGAGGGATGCGAGTGCGGGGCTCACGGATTGTACCATGATGGAAAGCTTTTCAGCAGCAGGAAGATATTCTTCGGTAGAATGGAAGAAATAGCAGAGCTTTCGCGAAAATATGGCCTAACAGGTTTCAGGTCGCCTTCTCTTCATAGAAATGAATCTTGGATGAAGGATCTACCGTTCCTATGGGACTCTTCATTTCCGGCCTGGGATCCTTTTCAACCTCAGCCAGGTGGTTGTAGGAAGCATTATCCCTATAGGCTAAGCCGGGATACATGGGAGCTACCTGTCACCCTTTTTCAAGACTTCACTCTCTTCCACGAGCTTAGGAGAGACGATATAAGCATTTGGAAAACTCAGGCGACAGAGCTTGCAAAACGCAAATCTCTTATCAACATAATTGTTCACCCTGACTATGTTACACCAAGAATTCTCACGCATTATCGTGGCTTCATTCAGTTCTGCATTGAGAAAATCTCTGCTAGAATCACAACTCCGCAGTGCCTGTGTCAGAGAATCGATGAAATGAAGATATGAGAAACTCCCTTCATATAGTAGCAGCGCATTTAACAAACGACGCACGAGTTAAGTCGTATGTAAAGATGTTGAGAAGATTGGGCTGGCAAACCGATGTTATCTGCTACAAGGAGAGCAAACTTCCATTGTTTGAAGAAGGGGAGGGACTTCGAGTTTACAGAGTAACATCTAAGTATCAGGGCAGTAGCGTACTCCAGTACATAAAGACATATATGCACTTCTACCTTGCAGCAAAAAAGCTTGCCACACATCTTCACAAAAAAAGAAGCTACAACTTCGTGCATGTTCATAACATGCCCAATTTCATTATTGGTATTGCAAGATCATTGTCACCAAAAGTGCCCATTATACTAGATATGCACGATCTAATGAGCGTGAATTTCATGACAAAATTTAAAAGCAACTGTTTTGCAGGACAGGTTATTGCGTATGAAGAAAAGTGGAGCATTTCTAAGGCAACCAAACTTGTTTGCGCAGACCGAGGGCAGAAACAAGTATTGACTCGTTTGCATTACAACAAAGATCCGATCGTCATAATGAATCTTGCTGATGAAGATCTGTTCAGATGGAGTGACCACTCTTGGATCGGTGGCCCATTCAGGTTTGTTTACCACGGTACTATTGCTTGGAGGTTGGGAGTTGATAGGGTTATTGAAGCCTTACGGAATCTTCCTGAACACATTGTATTCAGACTAATTGGAGATGGTGATGAAAAGGAATCCATAGTTAACATGATTCACGCATATAGTCTTAATAATAGGGTTGAAGTGCTCCCGATCGTACCAGTTGAAGAGTTGCCGGGTTTGCTGAGCGATTGCCATGCCGGTGTGATTCCTTCAAGAAGAACAGAAGCAACAAATTCTGCTATGTTGCCAGTGAAATTGCTTGAGTACACTTCTCTGGGTATACCCAGTGTTGTGTCGAAATTGGACAACATTAGCCTGCATTTTCGTGAGGATCAGGCTGCTTTTTTTCAGCCTGAAAGTCAAACAGACCTGAAACGTGCGATGAGTGAGATAACGATTTCCAAAACAATGAGAAGCAGAATACTGAGAGGGATACAGGATTTCAACATAGCTAACAGATGGCAGCATGGGGCAGAAACCTATATGCGGGTTGTAAATGAAATCACTTCCTGACGGCTGCCGCTATTCAAGTCTCTTTGGATCGCGATTATGGTACGACGCAATTGTTGAAACTTATCATCTTCGGAACCCTAACGAGGATATTGGCTTGTATGGATTGCAGACTCCTGTTAAGAGAACCTATTCATTTCTTCCGTTCTCCGACTGGTACTTTGAAGTAACAAGCCCGACTGTGATTCCCAATCTCGTTTCTTGGCTGACTCATCTCCTGTCAGGAGCAAACTTTGAAGCTAGAGTGCTGGTTAATGAAAGCAAGAGAACTGCTGTGTCTTCTTACAGAATGAAAGCGTCAAATCCCGATACAAGGATGAGGATGCTCAGCAAGACAACAAGAAGATACACGAAACATAGCTTAAGCAATGGGTTAACTGCCGAGACTGTCGGCCTTTCTGGAGTTGACAGGTTTTATAGACTGCACACCCTGACACGGAAAAAGCATGGCTTGCCGGTTCAACCTAAGAAGTTCTTCCGCATAATCATGAAGACAATGAAACACGCTAGAATAACTATCTGCATGAACGACAACGGGCATGATGTTGGAGCTTTCCTATTGCTTGCAGATACCCAAACATTGTATTACAAATATGGTGCCTCTAACCCGAAGTATCTTGAACTAAGACCTAATCACTATTTATTCTATATATTGCATGATATTGCAATTGATAATGACCTTAAAGCTATTGATTTGGGTCGAACTGATGAAGAAGGGCTACACAATTACAAAGCAAGCCTTGGCGCCAGTCCCTTCCCTATTCTTCGGATTTCAAGTAGAGGAGTTCTTCCAGATACGAACAGACCAAACTCGATATGCTTTCTCAGGCAGGTAATGAGAGCTTTACCCATCCAGATCTTGGAATCATTTGGAGGAAAGATATATAAATACTTAGCCTGATTACATTATGATAATGAGTTATCACATAAAGGTAGTATGCACTTATATTGGATGTCGTAGATGTTGATACCACAGGAAAAAAGCAACAAAGTATTCCTTGCACTTGTCACTTCGACCGCAGTCGTTCTTACAATTGCCGTACCTGGTGTAGGAATTACAGCAATTGCTTTGTTGGTCGCACTGCTTTATGTAACATTGCCGTTAAAATACACTTATCTCGTTCTAGCTGCTGGTGCTTTGTTTCCACTCGGCTTGTACAGATCTTACTATAGTGCCGATCTATCCCTGCTGTCTATTGCCTTGCCACTCATAGCTATCAATATGTTTCTACACAAGCGTATCTTAGTGCACCGAATAGAGTCGAAAGTGCAGAAAGCCACTTACAACGGAGTCACATTCTTATTGGTAGCGCTGTTTTTTAGCTATGTAAGAAACCCCGTTGGTACAATGACTCTGATGGGTGGAGTTGGAGCAGCATACGGCCTAAGAACGTATTATGATGCTGTAGTATGCGTTGTATTGTTTTTTATGACACAATCAGTGGTGCTGTATCGCCTGTACGAAGAGAATAAACTACTAAGCATTATTGCATCAATTGCTCTTACAATTGGTATATTAAGGCTAATAGCATATTTTACACCATTGGATATGCCATTTTTCCTAGGAAACTTGAGATACATGAGCTATACCGGAAACATAGCGTCAATTGCATCACTATCCATCCGTATTGGGGGAATGGATGAGATATCAGGGTTTCTCATTGCTCCTTCATTTGTTCTACTCGATTCAAAACGGTATCGCACCTTTGCACGAGTGGGGCTGGTGATTGGAGGCATTTTTCTTATTCTGGGAGGAGGAAGGTCTGCGTTCATTGGCGCTACAATAATGGTATTAGTGGGCAGTATACGCAAAGGTATGAAACATATAATACGATTAATAGTGCCAATTGCGATAGTGTACTACGCTATGTCAAGTCTGGATTTCGGAAGTGAGAGGTCGCTTGCGCAATCCCAGTTTGAGAGGATTCTACGACTTCAATCCCCTATCGAAGAGCAGACCCATAGAGTGGAGGGGTACAAGCAACTTTACGAGGCATTCATCGTTAATCCGATTATCGGTAAGGGTATCACCCCATACCAGGCCGATGTTGCCCATGGAATCATTGTCAGTGGAGGGCATGGCGCTTACATGTCAATTCTAGGCATATTTGGGTTTACGGGTGTGCTGTACTTCATGCTGTTCGCCATCATACCGTTAACAATGGGTCTGGGGTTCACATTATCAATAAATCGTTTGCATGGTTATGTTCCAAAATCGATGATGCTACTGATACGCTATTCAACGCTCGCAATGATGTATATCTTGGTTCTTTTCGGAGCAAGCGGAAATGGATATACAACCCCATACTTTTTTCTTGTTGCTGGTTTGCTTTCAGGAAGCCTCGCTTTGGCATACAGATGCGTTAGAAAGCAAATAAATGAGGAAATGAATGAAGGCAAATAGTTCAAGTTCATCTCACTTTAGCGATGCTTCCATTGAGAGAGCTAAGAGGCGTTTTCATCGTGCTATTGCGGATTTGTTTAATACTCTTATGGTCTTTCATATCAGAGCAAAAGCCAGCCGCATTACCAAAATGCAACAGAGATTTCAACCTCTACCAACCCAATCAGTTAAGATCACATGCACCTCTCGATGCAAAGCCACTAAAGGGAACATTTCACCCCTCAACACAAAAGATGAAAAAAGCATCAGGACTCACAGAGGCATTCCATCGTCGTTTATCAGAATGAGATCTTTCAAGGGTTATGACCCAAAGCGAATCTGGACATACGGTGAGTTGTCAGACGTTCTGCAAACTGCTGTTACTTCTTCCTCAGAGACAATGGAAGATGATTACCGTCAGTTTAAGCAGATAACAAGTAAATGGTTTAAACAGAACCCGGTGGGAATCGGCGTGCATTGGGTGTCACCGATGGAAATCTCCATAAGAGGCACAAATCTATTGATAACAATGTCAATCTATTACTCTGAACTTCGGCGAGATGCAGTATTCTTGTCAAAGCTGGCACGGATTCTTCTTCAAAAAGGTGAACTCGTGTGTGAAAGACTTGAGATCAAGAAATCCGGCCTTACGACTAACCATACTACAGCGAACTTTGCGTTTCTACTGCTGCTCTCGATTGCGTTTCCAAGTTTTTATCGGTCAAAGGAATGGAAGGAAATAGCGGTTGGCGGTTTAGAATACTGTATTATGGAGCAGGTGTATGAAGATGGAGTAGATTTTGAAGGATCAACAAGATATCACTACTTTGTTATGGATATACTTGCGCATGCTGCATACATTGCAAATCAGATGGGAGTCGCTCTATCCAAGGAATACTTCTCCAGACTCAGGAAGATGTTTCACTTTGCATTGAGCTTTGCTGATGAAGGAGGACATGTACACGCAATTGGAGATAACGATTCCAGACTATGGTTAAGCCCTGCAGGGATGGGCTACAGTTATGTGCAGCGGCTGATGCTTACCTGCTTTCCTGGCAGTGATTCGGTCATTAGGAGCAAACGGGATGTATTCTATGATGCTGGAATTGCTGTGCTTCGGAACAGTAACTTCCACTGCGTTCTGTCAGTGATGCCAGTAGGCCAGGGGGGGCTCGGTGGCCATAACCATGAGGATCTTCTGCAGTTCTGCATGTCTTACAGGGGTTTGCCAGTACTGGTAGACCCCGGGACTTTGAACTACAACGAAAACCTGGAAGAGAGAATTCGATACAGAAGGCGTGAATCTCATGGAATCCCATACATGCTTAATGCGGAGCATTACTTTACTTATCGGAACGATGGCCCGTTTGATCTGAAGTCATACGCAGAAGTTACTCGCTCTATCGAAATCCACACAATGAGCGATGCTGATGTATTTGCCCTTGGAGCAATCGAGACAGAGCAATACCGTATTGAAAGGAAGATTGAGTTGGAGCCGGAAAGGTTAACCATACGAGACAGTTACGATAGCAGAGAAGGTGTGGCAGTATCTCAACTCCTTGTGTCCGATCAATGGGAAGTTATAGAACGAGGGGAAAGAACATTTCGTCTCGTGAACAGATCCGACCGGTCAAAACTTCTGTCACTACAAGCAAGTGAGAGTGTTGATCGCAGCAAGTCATGCTATTCCAAGGAATATGATGATTATTCTTCTGGAACGCTGCTTGTCGTTAAAGCCTCATGCCAGAATGAAGTGCAGATAGACTGGTGTTTGTCTTTGTGTTGATATCTGAGATATGGGGATGAAGTGTCCGTAATCGTATGTGTCGGTGGTCGGTGGCACGGTTTGCAGTCCAGAAGACAGCAGTTCATGCTCCGTTTTGCGGAAAAAGAAGGACACAATGTAGTCTTCGTTGAGCCTTCCCTTTCGTTTGGGATGAAACTCCGAAAACGGAGCGACTTTGTCAGCCCGGTTTTTGGATACAGATCCTTTTCCGTAAGTGAAAGGATGCTTGTTGTTTCGCCTCCTGTTGCACTACCACTTAGGCATTCATCGGTTTGTTCACAGATTAACCATTGGCGATGGGCGCGAATAGTAGATACTGTCCTCCGAAAACACAAACTTTGCTCGACACATTGTCTTTGGATATATGATCCACGGTGGATAAGCGCACTACCTCACCTATCCCATAAAACCCTCGTGTTTGACATGGTTGATGATACACCTGCGGAAGGGTATTTTGGCGGCAAGTTCATGCACTGCGTTTCTGAACTGCTAAAACGAGCCGATCTAGTGGTTTTCACCTCAGAAAAGCTTGTTGAGAAGTATGGAAGGTTTACATCGCAGAATGCTCTTGTTCCCAATGGTTATTGCTCGGATCAGTTCAGAATGGGAATTCTGCCGAAACCTTGTGACTTTCCTGTTACTCAAGGCCCAGTTGCAATCCACATCGGCACGTTGTTCAAACATCTTGACTACAGGCGGATGCTTGAAATTGCCCAAGAGTTGCATCAGCAAAGAGGTGTACTTCTGCTGGTGGGAAACCATGAGCCAGATACACAGAACGATTTTGCCATTCTCTTGAATCATCCAGCCGTTCACTGGCTGGGATACAAGAAACATGACCAAATCAATGCATATGTGAGCAACTCATCAGTGGCTCTCTCCGTGTTTTCTCCAGGACCAGTTTCGGATAGTGTAAGTCCCTTGAAACTGTATGAGTATCTGGGATGCGGTGTTCCAACGATAGTTCAGGGTTTGACGAGTTTCAGAAATGATCCTCTGTACGAATTTGTCTACGATCTTGACTATCAATCAGTTAAAGACGCATTGTTTCGTGCGCTTACCGAGCAAGCAGATATCAAGCGCAATCGCGCAAGAGAAGCAGAAAGAACCGCATCGTGGGATTCAAGATACAGCGCGCTCAGACCGTTTGTCGAGAATATTCTATGAATCATAAAACACTGAATGTGCTGTTTACAGACGATTCAATGGACGTGGGAGGCAAAGAAAAACTACTGCTTTCCGCCCTGGAAGGTCTGGACCGACGAAGGATTATTCCTTCATTATGTCTTTTAAGAGAATGCGGAGTGCTCGGTGATACTGGAAGAGAACTCGCTGAATACAGCTCAGTTACGGGGCGCAAGGGCTCATTTTCGCTATCTACCTGTTTCAGGATCAGAAGGTTCATCAAAAGACATAAAATCGATATTGTCCACTGCAATGGAGTCGTGGATGCATTTCACGTATTTGTAGCAACACGAGGAATAAAGGTAAAACTGCTTTGTAGTATCCATGGTTATGAAGGTGGACTGCATGGATATGTGCATATGATGATACTGGCTGCATTTGACGCAGTTATTGCCGTCAGCCGGTCTTTCCTTATTGATCTGGTAAAAGCAGGATATGTCGCAAAAAGATACTACTACATATATAATTGCCATAGTAATACTTTGTCAAAGCGGATAACCGGATTATGCAATGATCCCATGAGAATTGTTTCCGTAAGCAGGTTCGACTGGTCTAAGGATCAGCTAACAGTCGTGGAAGCATGTAAAGTATTGAATGATATGGGAAAGCATATAACAGTTGATTTTGTCGGTGGTGGTAGCACATGCTATGTTGACCCAGTGAAGGCACTTGTCGTTAAGCATGGACTCGAGTCCCAAGTTCGTTTTTTAGGCAGTGTTAAGGAGATAGGTTCCCTTCTTTCGGAATACGACGCATTCATACTATCAAGTTATGCAGAATCTTTCGGTATCGCCATCATCGAGGCAATGGCTGCAGGACTTCCAGTTATCGCTTCAGACATTCCTTCTTTCAGGGAGATTACCGAAGATGGGGAATATGGAATACTGTTTCGATGTGGAGATGCAAGACATCTTGCTGAGCAGATATCCATGCTTTTCTCGAACGATGGCCTTTACTCGGATTATGTACAATGCTCACTGCAGCGCTCGCAGGTGTTCTCAAGAGCTCAGTACTGTTGGAACCTGGAAAAACTCTACTATGAACTGATGGATTGCAGAAGCCACCTACTGCCTGCATCATCCTGCCGAAGGAGTATTGGAGAAATTGTGGCATATGCGGATTCATTCCTGGGGAGTGATGGTTCTGTCGCAGACAGCATTGCTCGCAGCGGTGAATAGTCATATGGACTCATTGCAGCTTAAGATACTCCATGTCACAAACATGTGGCCGACTGATAAGAATCCCACAAAGGGTTCTTTTGTTGTTGAGTTAGTTGAGGCTCTTCGCCGTCAGGGAGGATTACATGATGTGTTCGCTATTGATGCATCAAAGTCAGGCATGGAGTATCTATACTCAGTCAATAAGCTGAAGAAGTGGATTATGGAAAATGGGCCATATAGCCTGATTCATGCGCAATACGCACACTCTGCAATGGTATCTTTGCTTGCAGCAAGAATTCCCGTGATATTTCATGTTCACGGCGAGTTTGGCTACAAGTACTACCCTGTAAATCTAAAAAACACTCGTGCCGTACATGATTGGGTTAAGACAAAACGAGATGCACTCCTTGCCAAGCTTGCTTCCCGACTCTCCAACGGAACTATTGTCGTGAACAGAGCCGATTTGGCTTTCGTCAGTGCGAAACTCTCAAGAGTCATTCCTATTGGAGTCGACACTGAAGTCTTTCGCCCGATGGACAGAAGTGAGGCATGTCTGTTACTCGGTTTGGACCCTAGTGTCCGAAGGGTTCTTTTTCCATCTGACCCTGATCGGCCAGAGAAAAACTACTCTCTGTTCAGAGCATCTCTGCAGTTGTTAAAAGAGCGGGGTTGCATCTTTGAAGAAGTTCTGCTTAAAGGGTATACGCGAAGTCAGGTTGCACTGCTCATGAATGCGGTTGACGTAATGGTACTGACATCATATTCAGAGGCTTCACCCACTGTTGTCAAGGAAGCATGTCTATGCAATCTACCGATTGTATCGGTACCAGTTGGTGATGTAGCCGAGTTGATGGAAAACAAGTGCTCAATACATGTAGTCAAGCCTTCGTCGGCGTGTATCCAAGAGGCGCTTTACACGTTGTTTCAGACAGGGAAACGCAGCAGTTGCAGTGAAGAGACAAAACGAAAGTTCAGCATAGAACTCAGCGCAGAACTCACAAAAGCATTTTACTCAGATGTTTTGGAAAGCCCTGTATGAATGTGCTGCAGATGGCCGATTTTTCGGCGGAACAGATAGGCTGTTTCGGGGCAAGCATGATGCAGGTTACGAAGGAATTGATTTCCAGGGGGCACAATTCTTACATTCTTCTTCCTGCAAGAAAGTGGTGGCTTAAGGACTTCGAGGCAGTAGGAATGAAACCGATCATTCTACCAAACTGTCAGTATCCAATGCGGCTTTCCTATATTATTGCGTTAAACAGGATTATTCGCGATAACAATATAAGTTTGGCTCACACTCACTTTGGCTCGCTGCATCCGTGGTCTGTCTCTTTGCTGAAGTTGTTTGCTATCAGACGCATACCTCTTGTTGTCCATTGGCGGGGAGGTCCCGCAAGGCCAAACTATGCAAAAGCGCGCTTAGGATCGTTATGGTATCGAATCATTGATCGTTATGCTGTGTCGGCTCATATCGCAAATTCATCATTGATTTATAACCAGATGCTTGACCTGAAAATCGCAAATCCCAGAAAGCTGCTTTGCCTGCATAACGGAATAGATACTGAACACTTCTCACCGGATCGCACGGATAGTTTGCGTCATGAGCTTGGCATTCCAGAAGAGGCATTTGTGGTTCTTCATGTACGCAACTTTCGTGATGCTGTTGATTTTGATTTAGTTATAGAAGCGCAATACTCTCTGTCCAATCGATCCCCAAAACAAATCTACTTTATCTATGTGGGTGATGGGCCGAAACGCGGCTACGTAGAGAGCAAACTTAACTCATATCGAGGCACTACATCCGTTTTTACCGGAATAAGGCATGATGTGGAGCGATTCTACGCTACAGCTGACTTAGTTGTTTCCTCTTATGAGCCGTGGTGTGGTGAATCGATCAACAACTCAGTCTACGAAAGTCTTGCAATGGGTAAGCCCATTGTTGGTGTTAACACTGGGGCGTTAAATTCCTTGTTCTCTGAAGACGATGGGGTTCTTGCTGTGCGACCAGAACCAGACGCATTCACTGATGCAATTCTAGAGGTGATGAGGAATTGGAGCAAATGGGAGACCTCAGCGAGAATAGTTGGGCGTAAGCACATTCTGGAAAGTTACTCTGTTGAAGCTTGGGCAGCTTACTGTGTCGATGTATATGAGTACATTGCTGTGAATACAAAGAACAATAATGTGTCACAACATATGCAGAAAAGAATATGTTAAGTAAAGGTGATAGTTATCCTATGAATCAGATTGCAGAGATTGCTCTGTTCAATGTTCCATTGGATGACTATCTATTACAAACGAAATGCTCAGATACTGATGAGACAATTAGTGAATCTATGGTATCATCTGTGTATCAATCCTTGAAGCAATCCGTGCATCCCGCCCTTCTTCTGTCTGCAGGATATGATTCCAGACTGCTTTTAGCTGCTGCAAAAAAATGTAATAGAAAACTAACGGGAGTAACTTGGGCTACACCTAACCCAACCGTAGAAACTGCTATTGCGAGAAAACTTTGCGATGAACATGGCATGAGACACGTAGTCATAGATACGGAAGCGTTGAGCATTGATGACCTTCGTTCTGCGCTTGTTCTCTTTGCTCAAAGAACAAAAGGAAGGCTGAGCGTTTCTCGCGCACCAGTGTTTGAAGCCCTTCGAAGGCTCGGTAATGAGTTTGACCTTCTTATCTGGGGCGAGGGTGAGATATTTAGGCCTCCGCTGATTCCAAGCGAGTACATAACAGCTCATGCACTAGCACTTCTGGCTCCAGAAAGGTTTCGGATGTCTTCAGTCCTTTCTGGTTTGTTTTCTCCAGATCTTCCGTATGCTTCATGCGAAAAACAAGCAATGCAGAATTTCGCCTATCTGCACTCTTTACCTTTTCACGAGCGCCTGGCTCAATGGCTTATCAGAGTTGCTTATCCAGGTATCTACACCGTAACAGCAAAGGCAATCAGTAAAGACATTACCGTAGTTCTTCCGTTTCTTGATAGAAATGTTATTGAAGCAACACTTAGAAGTGGCCGCAGTGTTGCCTGCATGAAAGACTGGAAGCAATCTGTTCGTAACACGCTAGACTCAAGAAGAACATATTACGATTTGATTAGTGAGCTATCTCCTGATCTGCTACACATTCGAACTGATCGAGGGTATCCCCCTGCTTGGGACAGAGACATCCGTAGTATTGCTATGACTTCGCTATACGGCATGAAGAATCTGCTGAAACCAAAACAAAGAAGAGGACTGTTTCGAATCAAGTATCAAAAAGCGTTACGTGACGAGATACGAGACAGACTTCCCTCGCCAATTGCTGATCAAGACTTGGCAATGCAGCTTCTAAGAGACAAACGCCCATGGAGCACAACGGCTGAGTACAATGCCGGCAAACTGCTAGCAGTACTGGTAAATTATGAATAGAAGTGCAAAGAAGCACATAAATGCTCAATACCATGTATCGCCTCATCTTACACGCATAGGTTGATTAGTGTAATAGAGAAATATATCAAACTATCATTGTATTCGTTTGCTTGGAGTCCACGTGTTGAATAGTCACATAGTAAGGAAAATTGCGGTTGTCTTTGCTGGTACAGCATTGTCACGAGCAGTTTCCTTTATAACAATGCTGCTTATGGTTCGAAGCTTCATGCCTGAGGATTTTGCGCTGTATGCGATTGTAGACATGGTGATCGGGTTTACAACTGGAGCAGTCACTACTGGAGCAAACTGGATGATGATTAGGTCTGTATCAAGAAACGGGATAGAAAACTCAGAGAGAGTGATAAAAAGCTCATTGCTGTATCAGTCAACATATGCCGCTATAATTGCAATATTAATATATGCATATGCTCGATATATAGCCTCTGTAATACTGAACAAACCGGATAGCATAGAGTATGTACGTATAGCGGCGTTTGGCGTAATCGGACATGTACTATTCGCATTCAGGTCATCATTGTATCAGTCTGCAAAGAGATTTCGGAGCGATGCAAAGTACAATGTGATTAGTTCTACTCTCTTTTTACTAGTTGTAACAAGCTATATATATCTACTAAATGGCAGATCTATGATTCCAGTATGTATCGCACACGTGTCTGTGCCAGCTGTTGTATCTATTATTGCGCTGAGAAAGACTATGAACATAAGGATACAATCATTTAAAGTACATAGTGTAGTATCAGGAATGCTGGTATCGCTAAGAAAACACAATGCCCAATGGTTGCTAGTATACTCTATTATGCTATGGCTTAATGGGCATATACATATGATTGTTATTACAAGTTATCGTCCTTTAGAAGAGATAGGCGTGTTTACGCTAGCAATGAAGATTTACATGATGACAATGATTGTAACAAATTCGGTAAGAACTGTATTAATGCCACAGCTATCATCAATAGCAAATCATAGCAAGATTAAAGAAGAAATCAAGAAAGTATTGCCGATAACAACAGTAATTGCAATAACAATATTGCTTATAGTACCACTATTAAAGCCATTAATAGTCCCAATCATTGGGACTAAGTATGCTGATGCTGTTGCTCCATTGAGTATCTTGCTGGTAGGTACGGGACTTGCAACACTTCTATCTCCCTATGTGAGTGCATTGTTTTCGCTGGGAGAGTATAAAATATTTGCTACGGGAGGGATAGCGTTAGTTATGTCCAGTATTGTACTTAGCATGCTATTCACAACAAAGTATGGCGGGATTGCGGCCGCAGCAGTTATAACATCAACATATTTTCTTATGAATGCGTATTTTACGATAGCAGTAGCTATGAGACTAAAAAGAGCAGATAGATAAAATAAGAGGCACGTTAACAACCAAAAACTACATATTAGAAGCAATAATAGGACGAATGTTCTGGATCAGCATTTTGTGTTTCCCCCTATTTGTAAGTTGTGTGTCATCAACAGTATAGATCAATAGATTTGCTTCGTTACCTAACTTAAGCTGAAGAGAAGATTTAACTCGAACCTCATCAACGGTAGTATACGACCGAGTTGGAACAATGTTCAGGATCAGTACGCCTGGTTCGTTCTGAACAAACTGGTATTTATGTACATTGCGCAAGACATCGGAATGCAAGTTCAGGCTTGTAATGGAAATCTGTGTACCAGAACGTCCGTATACCATTTCCTGTAACCATCGGCCTGCAACATTGGTGATGCGGGGATAGTGCCTTCCGCAATCACATGGTCCCGGGAGAGCCCATTCTGCGTAATCACCAGTACGATAGCGTATCAAAGGCATAAGCGGATTGTTGAAGCCAGTTGCAACAATTTCGCCACGGACTCCAGGTTCCAGTATCTGCTCTCCATGCTCATCTATTAGTTCAAGAATACCATACTCGGTCTGAACATGGTAATCAGACGAGTACTCGCACTCACCAGCCATTACAAGTTTCTCGCTATGTCCGTAGAATGAAAAGAACCTTGCATCCAACAGATTCTCTACATACTCCCTTTGCCCTGGGTAAACATTCTCGGAAGTCGCAAACACAAGATCGACAATTCCTTTGACATCAATACATTTGCATGAAGCAAAGTTTAGAAACAGACATACGGCAGAAGGGTATGTGTGAAGAATTCTCGCCTTTGAAGCTTTTACTGCAGCGACATACTCTCCTATGTTATCTGGATTCATCTTGAAAGGATCCAACACAAGCTTTCTTCGCATTGGGTTGTAATCAAACAACACACCGGGGGGTAGAGCAGTGTTTCTCAACTCAATCATCCAGTCTGTGCAAGTGAAACCCACACGCCCCAGCATAGTATGCCAAAAGGCAGCTTCCCTCTGATCCGTATATCCACGCAAACTCAAAAAGTAGAGTGGAGTTCCCTCAGTACCACCAGTCGATTCTTCCTTGTGACTTCGTGTGGAGTACGCAGTAGATGTTAGTGACTTAGTGTTGTTCCTGACCAATTCCTTGTCTATGAATGGAAGCGTACTGAGTCTGTTGAGTGTGGTAATACTATTACTATTAATATCGTATTTGGTAAATATATTAGTATAGTATGGTACATGATGATATGAATATTCAACCAGTTCTCTCAGCAACTTGATCTGATACGAGACATGCCGGTCAACCGACCAATACTGGGAGGATTGAAGCTGTTTGCAGGTCTGACGATAAACACTGCTATTGAAGTAGCGAAGCCTGAAAGGGATTAAAGAAGCCATGCGACGATACGCGTACTTTGCGTATTTACACTCAGTGCTATTCATTATTGGCAGCGGCACTTAATGCATAGGGGAACACATCGGGCTCCTACGGCGTATTGCTGACTAAAAGAAACTTATAAGGAGAACCTGGATGGATGCTATAGCACTCATCCGGCAGAATGCTAAAAGATGCATTGAATAAATCGTTGTATATAACTGTAAATAGATTGACCAATGACATTGACGGATAGAAATGCGAATACTGTGAGTCCGGTATGTACACAGCAAGCAATATCGGGTAGTGTTCCTGAACATAAACGGGCGATAGCTGGTTATTCTCGCTGAAATAGCTTGACGGTCCATGGTCCGAGTGAAGAACGATCACGGGCGGATGAGTTGCATCCATCACTTCGCGTATCACCGATAATAGGGCATTCTCAGTGAACCGAAGCTGGCCGATGTATGCATCAACATATTCGTAACGACTTTCTGCACCATAGTCACTGAGGTGAGGGGAGCCGGATATCTCAACATGCCCACCGTCCGCATCATACACGAAAGGCGGATGCGGTGACATGATGTGTGCAAACACATAAAAGGGCGAATACTCACTTGATCCGATACTTGGGAGATTTTGGAATGCGAAGTCAATACGGTTACGGTGAGTTGTGTAAGCAAAATTTTTCATATAGTTTTCGTAGAAGATGTTGAGAATAGATGCGTGGTAAAGAGTGAGTATGAACTCGCTGGTTAGCCAACCAGCTCCAGCATACAGGTCGAAATGGCGAAACTCAGTGGCAGTGTATCCGGATTCAATGCAAATTGTGTTGTACCCCCTTGAGGTTAGAAAACTCGTTACTCTATTGTAGTTCAGAAAAGCTACAAGAGGGCCAATGTCCTTTGAATCTCTTCCAACAGCATCGGCAATACTGTCCAGGTAACACATGTTCAGAGTTGAGCCAAGAGACCAGATAGTAGTTCCGTAATTCGCCAGAGCTGAGTCAGCGACAAAAAATCCCATGGTACGAAGAGAATCCAGAAACCATGTGTTATCGTAATCATAATGTTCAAGCAGAACATCATGGCGGCCATAAGCGTCAGGAATGATGTGGTATATGTTTGGATAGAATTCATTACCTTGCCCTGTGGGTGTTTCAGTTAGCGTGTCAGTACTTCTGGAGTGTATAATTGCATGCGCAGCATTCACTAGCAGAAGATATGACGAAACAACAAAAATAAAAGTATTGCACATGTAAACAAACCGCTCATGCTTCGACACATAGCGGAGAAATACGAAAAAGCATGTTGCGATGAACGCAAGGAAATACCTGTTACGATACCAGGATACATATGTGAGGATGTAGGTGGATATCTGCCCTGAAGTAAGCAGGAAGAACATAATCGAGGATAGCAGCATGGCGAGGGTTTCATTTGACTTGACAAATAATCTAAGAATAAGATACGAAACAGACAGAAAAGCAAGTGATGCGATCCCAGGGAAAAGCATGTCAACGGGGTTGATCCTGTAGTATCTGATGTTGTGAGCGTACAGGAAAAGAATCGGTATGATGGCTACCATTACCGGGTGGGATAGGATTGCCTTGCGCATATTCACCGTTTTGAACCCATGAGGTATATGCTTCTTCCGGATTGCGGCACCGGGACCGTCTTGAGAATGTGAAAACACGTGGAGAAGGCCTTCAGAAAGCCCTCTTCCGTGTAATCCGTAAACACATCCTCTCTTGTTGCAAGCAGTTTTTCAACTTGAGAGTCGGTTTTGGGAACGAACTCGATAATCAGACTGGGACCCACATCGGATAGGAATGCAGCTATCTTCTCCATTGGAAGATTGTTTGATATAGCAAGGTGGTGAATGAGAGCAAGAGCCAGAACTGTACCTGCAGGCCCTCGCTGTAGAATGGACATTCGTTCTTCATTTGCCCAACCCAACGCAGGGCTTGGGTTTGTTAAATCCATCAGAAGGGGAAGAATATTGGATTCCTGCCCTCTCCTGCAACTGCGGTAAGCTTTTTCTACCGCTGCTGGATCAATGTCAAAGGCAATGGTGGGTATGCCCATCTCGGCACTGAGGCTGCTGAACACGCCTGTATTGGCACCGAGATCCCAAACGAGAGATGGGTTAGCTTTCCGGATTAGGTCGGCTACAGTTTCCTTTTTCCTTGTGAAAGCAGAATCATCGTAGTTTGTGTTGTCATAGTAATCTCCCCACTCTGTTCCTTTGGGTTCCCAGGATAGCTTGCTGACAGCTCTTTCAAGGCTTCTGATGATTCCTATCATTGCATTGTGCGAGAAACTGCGTGGTTCATGAGATTTGGACTTATCGGCGAAATGAAGTTGAGTGGTTGCGTGCAGATGAATGTGAGCAGCCAGAGAGAATGAGAAGCGAGTTATTGATGGAAGCAGTCTGCTCGCGAGATCCAGCGGAAGCCCATCTATGTAGTTACGAAGCAGAGTGCCCAGCCTGATGTCCTTTTTCGCCATCAGAGCAAGTGGAGCCAAAAAATGCTGGCAGAACTGCCTGTACGCAACCCAGGGCTTTCCTGGCTTCAGTGTTTCAAATGAAAGAGTATCTATAAGTACAGGTTTTCCTTTATGAAACTGGATATTGTATGCACTGGCGTCCTTAAGAGACATGCCGTGTTCAAGGGCTTTCTGCTGAATTCTGAGTGTTGCTAGAGCAGCATCCTTCAACTGCGAAAAACACCATTCATAAGGATAGGAAATCATCAGTATTCGTTCCGGCTCAATAACCTTGTAACAGCCATCCGATATCATCGGCTGCACATCTACTTCGTCGTGGGGGAGAAGCAGTCTATCGTCCGCCAATGCTCGGTACAAGCCGGACGAAAGCAGCTTGTCGTAGTCTTCCTTGAAGCGAAGGTTTATCTGCCGATAAAGCTTGCCAAGGCGAGTAAAAACGAAACCGCTGGGATCTCTGAAAGATGCTGGCGAAATGCTGGTGTTGTCAGGCTGTTGGCTCATTGCCCTTGCCGCGTTTATTAAAGAAATTCTTGAATGCAGAAGATATTCTCTTCCAGAACAGACCTATCGTTACAATGCCGCCCAAAACAGCACCTATCACCATTTGCAGGATGAAGCTCCCGGTCCCTGGATCAAGATAGGCATGAGCCTCGGATGGGAACAGAACAAGAAACGAAAGAAGTGTTGCTGCTGGCGCTATTCTTCTCATAAACAACTCCGTTTGGTAAAACCTCGAAACTTGCTTTGAAAACACTATGTAACATATGGTAAGCAGATTCGGTGAAAAGCCCATTGTATTGAACCAAAGTAATCATATGTAGTTTTGGCAGCTGCTTTGTGTTCCCATCACTACTCGTATGTATCCATGCCTTGCATAAGGAACAAACGATACTGCGGGTGGCTGACTCGGTGTTGTCGGGGTGGCCCCCCCTCACCACACCCTCCTCCCCGAGGCAGTGTACCCTGCTGTTTTGAAGAAGAGCCAGATCCAAAGAGCTGAAACGGTAATGCCGGCTGCTGTGAAGAGAGGCCAGTGCTGTTCAGTTGCTGCCTTGGTCATCCAGAAGGAGGGAAGGGGGGAGAAGAGGTACTGGGAGGTTCCCGTGAGGAAGAAGGGGGCCTGGATGCCCATGAGGGAGAGGCCTCCAAGTTTCATCAGTGCAAGCCCCTCAACCTTGTTGTTTGCGAAGGCAACCACCCCAAGGCAGACCGCAACCGAAGCGGCCGATGCGAGTAAAGCTATTGGTATCGCTCTTGTCATGCTGAGGTCGGATGATCTGAAGAGTGTGAAGATCGCTGCCGAGAGAACCACTGAGATGATTGCCGGTTGAATTATCCTGCCGGTGAGGTAGCCCCTGGTTCCCGGGGGGGATACCGCCA
>Ga0334884_1002127_pt1 | contig 26530 bp, 24 predicted proteins | sample GraSluR1_MG_7_FD_207215 | JGI IMG/M metagenome (GOLD analysis project Ga0334884, IMG submission 207215) | Sludge microbial communities from methane-producing bioreactor in Wageningen University, Netherlands - Granular Sludge_12_05 R1 | ecosystem: Engineered > Bioreactor > Anaerobic >...
TAATTTTATCGACTGTTAGCATAGGGTGAAGTTTTGGTTATTAATTTAAGCGTCAAGCACTTAAATATAACTATTCTCCCTATGCTTTCAAAGAAAAATCAAACTTTTCTTACATCGAACTCACGTTCTATTATTATTTCAGGAAAACCAAATTGTTAGTTTAAAACTCATATAGTTTCTTAAACCTGTTTCGTTTTAAAATATCTAAAAAAATAAAAAATTAAAAGCATGAGATCATTTGTATTGCTGATTTTTAGCTTTCTATTTTCGTTCCTTGTTAACGCACAAAGTTACCCTATTGAGGTTATTAATGCTGCTCATAGCATTTCGAGCCATACGCTTATGGACTATGTTAACGAAATGTGCCTGCCAAAGTACGAGGGTAGAGAAGCTGGTTCACCTGGATACGACAGCGTTACACATTGGCTAGTTGCAAATCTAAGACAGTGGGGAGTTAAGCCATTCGCAGAGAATGATTGTTATTTTCAGGAGTTCGACCAACCCTACACTCAAGTATTTTCTCCTGGGGAGTTGGAACTCTTGCTGATAGATAAAAAGGATACCCTACGTAAACCATATTCTTTTCCCAAACAGTTCTTCCCTGCAAGCAGTTCCGATTCCGGTGAGGTTGAAGCTGAAGTTGTGTTTGTTGGCTATGGGATTACTGCACCTGAACTGGGTTACGACGATTACAAAGGAGTTGATGTTAAGGGGAAGATAGTGGTATTTTGTTCTGAATCGCCTGCCAAGAGGGATGACCCAGATGTGGAGAAATGGGTGCCATACAGCATGCATGCTATTAAATTTGCCAATGCACTCCAGCAAGGTGCAGCAGGGGTGCTTTACGTTGGTACAATGGCAAATCCAAGTGTTAAGTACCAGAAAGGAATGATTTATGCTCATATCGGGGAGGAGGTTTTGAATGACCTTTTCTTTGGAAATAAAAAAAAGTATGAGGGTTTAATTGCTCAAATCCAGCAGAGCAGAAAGCCTGTTTCAATGCCTCTTGACAAAAAAGTAAGGATAAAAACAGAAACACTGCATTTTCCAAATAACAAAACAGCAAATATTATTGGCGTTGTTGAGGGAAGCGATCCCGACTTAAAGGATGAGGTAATTCTCATTGGAGCCCACCTCGATGGGCAGGGCAATCCAGGCATTCTCCTCCCCGGAGCCCTTGATAATGCATCGGGTGTGGCAAATATTATGGAGGTGGCTAGAGCAATGGCACATCTTCCCGAGAAGCCCAAGCGTTCGGTCGCTTTTATCTTTATTGGGGCAGAGGAAAGTGGGTTGATTGGAAGCAATTACTTTGTTGAAAATCCAACATTTGATAAGGAGAAAACCCTTTGCTTTATCAATTTAGACATGGTCGGGAATGGTGCTGGACTGGCTTTATGGGGAGGAGAGAGTTACCCAGAAATTCTTGAAGCATTTGCAAAAGCCAATGATAACTTCACCCATAGATCGTTTAATACTTCTGTTTCGCGCTTACCACGAACAAGGCCCCGCACCGATGCTGCCGTTTTTTTAAAAGCGGGGTATAAAGCAGTTAGCGTTGGAACCACTAAAAGCCTAAAGCCCATTAACTACCATCAACCTGATGACAAGCCAGATATAACAATAACACCTGATATTATGGAGGATGCCTCAAGAATGTTATTCCTTGCGGTATGGGATTTGGCAAACAGGTAATGATTGCAATTCTGAGATAAAAATATTTCAGCATTTTTTTGTTATTCAAATTATCTTTCCTACTTTTGCAAGCCCAAAAAGTTTAGAATCACTATTAAGACTATAACAGATGTACGTTATTGTAGATATTGCAGGACAGCAATTTAAAGTGCAAAAGGATCAAAAGATCTTTGTTCATCGCCAGGAAGGCGAGGAGGGAGCCGAACTGAACTTCGATAAAGTTCTCCTTGTTGAGGATGAAGGAAAAGTGACCATTGGAAACCCCACCGTTGAGAATGCTAAGGTAACCGCAAAAATACTTGATCAGGTTAAAGGCGATAAGGTTATCATTTTCAAGAAGAGAAGACGTAAGGGGTACAAACTCAAGAGAGGACATCGTCAGCAGTTTACCCAGATACAGATTGAAGAAATTGTTGCATAACCCCATAAAAGAACTAGAAAATGGCACATAAGAAAGGAGTTGGTAGTTCACGAAACGGACGCGAATCAGAAAGCAAACGTTTAGGCGTTAAGCTTTTTGGTGGGCAGGTATGTAAGGCTGGCAACATTATCGTACGCCAAAGAGGAACCAAGCACAATCCCGGTAAAAATGTAGGGATTGGTAAGGATCACACCCTTTTTGCCCTTGTTGACGGTGTTGTATCGTTCCGCAAAAAAGCAGAGAACAAATCTTACGTTTCAGTTATTCCAGCAGAAAACTAGTAAGCTTACTTATAAATTTATTTAATATCTCCTGTTGCTTACCTGAAATTGTGTAAGTTCAGGAGATTTTTCATTACCAACCGATAATAACAAATTTATGTTAACCCTTAAACTCATTTGCGAAAGCAAAGACGAAGTGCTAAAGCGTTTGGCCATTAAAAATTTCAATGCCATTGAATTGGTCGACAAGGTTCTTACCCTTGACGATCAGAGAAGGTTAATCCAGGGAAAACTCGATGCTAATCTTGCCGAACAAAACTCACTTTCTAAGGGAATTGGGATTCTTTTTAAGCAGGGAAAAGCCAGCGAAGCAAATGAATTTAAGGTTAAGGTTACTGAACTGAAGGAGGAGTCGAAGCAATTGAGCCTGAAAATGGCTGAGGTAGAACAAGAATTGAATCTAACCCTTATCAGGATACCAAACCTGCCACACCAATCAGTTCCTGCTGGTGTTTCCGCTGAAGATAATCTTGAGATTCGATCTGGAGGAATTGTACCTGTTTTACCCGAAAATGCAAAACCTCACTGGGAGTTGGGAAAAATGTTCGATATTATCGATTTTGAGTTGGGTGTTAAGATAACTGGGGCTGGATTTCCTGTATATAAAGGTAAGGGAGCGAAGATGCAACGCGCTCTCATCAATTTTTTTCTTGATGAGAACATCAATGCAGGTTACCGAGAAATAATGCCACCTCTAATGGTGAACGAGGATTCTGCTTATGGAACAGGTCAACTCCCTGATAAGGATGGGCAGATGTATCATGTACAAACGGATAATTTCTATCTGATTCCAACCGCAGAAGTCCCCGTAACAAATATTTATAAGGATGTTATTCTGAATACATCCGACTTCCCAATTAAGTTAACCGCGTACACCCCCTGTTTTCGCCGTGAGGCGGGTTCATACGGTAAAGATGTAAGGGGTTTAAATCGTTTACATCAATTCGATAAAGTGGAGATTGTCCAGGTACAGCACCCCGATCGTTCCTACGATAGCCTTGATGAGATGGTGAACCATGTTGAGAACCTGCTCAAAAAGCTTGAGCTGCCGTACAGAATTTTGCGCTTATGCGGTGGCGATATGAGTTTTACTTCAGCCCTAACCTACGACTTTGAGGTTTTTTCAGCTGCCCAAAAAATGTGGCTCGAAGTAAGTTCTGTATCTAACTTCGAATCATTTCAGGCGAATAGGCTAATGCTTCGCTTTCGCGAAGAGGGGGAGAAGCGCAACCAGCTAGCCCATACGTTAAATGGTAGCGCATTGGCTTTGCCAAGAATTTTAGCAGCACTTTTGGAGAACAATCAGGTAGAGGGTGCCATTAGGATTCCAAAAGTTTTACAGCCATACTGCGGATTTGATATAATTGACATTTAATAGATGATAACTTCTAAATTAACCGACTCTTTAACTTAATAGTTAGCAAATAAGAGTCGGTTTCTTATTTTTGTAGTAATTTTTAGTTGCTTAATACCTTGAATAAAAAAAACCTAGCCTATTTATTCGCAGCACTTACCATTCTTTTCTGGGGTACTGCCGCTTCAGCATTTAAGTACACCCTAAACCATTTTAGTTTTATTCAACTTCTGGTTTGGTCATCATTATTCTCAACCCTTCTTCTTTTTGTCATTATTTTACTTAGCGGCAAGTTCATTCTGCTTAAAAGAATAAACCGAAAGGAAATTTTTCCATCGGTTTATCTGGGTTTGCTTAATCCATTTGGTTACTACTTTATCTTGCTTAGAGCCTATGAGCTGCTTCCTGCACAGGTGGCACAACCCTTAAACTTCATTTGGCCACTTGTATTGGTGCTGCTTTCAGTACCCTTACTGGGTGAGAAGCTATCGCTCAAGAGCATTGTGTCATTGCTGATCAGTTTCTTTGGGGTGGTGCTAATCTCGTCGCAGGACAATCCTATGGCATTGGAAATAAAAAGTCCTATTGGGGTTGTTTTGGCTCTTTCGAGTTCTATTGCATGGGCATTGTATTGGATTTTTAATCTTAGGTATTCTCAAATCGATACAGTTATTCGCCTATTCTTAAACTTCCTCTTTGCAACCATTTATGCATTGGCTGTCACGATATTTTTCCCAGACTTCTGGGACTTTAATATGAAAGGTATTTTGGGTTCATTGTACGTTGGCTTTTTTGAAATGGGCATTACCTTTGTTATTTGGTTAAAAGCTTTAACTCTGGCTGAAAGTAAAGCAAAGCTGAATAACATAATCTATTTGGTACCCTTTGTTTCCCTTCTTTTTATACATTTTTTTGTAGGAGAAAAAATATATTGGACGACCATTGTAGGATTATGTGTTATTGTTGGGAGCATTTTATTTCAGCAGTTAAAAACCGTAAAAAGATAGTATTTGTTTTTATCAAATAATTGAGATTGAAATGATAAAAATTAAAAGTCTTATCCTTCTTCTTTTCGTTTTATCCTTTTTGACTAGCTGCAAAAAGGATGATAACGAAAACCTTGATGCTAACAAGGATCTTTTGAAAACCATGAACGACTTTTACCTGTGGTATGACAAGATGCCAAGTGTAAACTCTGCCAACTACCCTTCGCCGGTTGAACTACTGGAGGTGTTAAGGTATAAGGAGTTGGACAGGTGGAGCTATATTACCACAAAGCAGGAGCTGAATGCTTACTACGAGGAGGGTCAATTTGTGGGATTTGGAATAGGCTTGGCGTTTGATACGAGCAATCAGCTTTGGATTACTTTCATTTTTAACGATTCACCACTGCGTTCCTATGGAATTGATAGAGGTTGGAGAATTGCAGCCATCGATGGTATTGTGCCTACCCCATCAAATGTTAGCTATCTTTTTGGACCTTCAACTGCAGGGATCACAATCGCTTTTACTATGATTAACCTTCAGGGTGAAACAGTTTATTTATCGGCAACCAAAAGAGTTGTTTCCATGAATACGGTACTGTTGGATACTACCTATTCAACCACTGCCGGTAAGGTGGGGTATTTTGTTCTTAAAGGTTTTATTAATCCTACAGTTGATGAGTTGAACTTTGCTTTCAACAAATTCCTCTCGCAGGATGTTAGCGAATTAATAGCTGATCTCAGGTACAATACAGGCGGTGCTATATCCACAGCATCCCATTTAGCTAATCTTATTGCGGGTAATATTGCAAACAATGAAATTCTTGGGAACTATGTACATAATGACAAACAATCGCACAGAAATAAGTCTATTTACATTTCTGTTAAGGCAAATTCACTGCCAATAAGCAGAGTGGTTTTCATTACTACAGGACAATCTGCTTCTGCCAGCGAACTGGTAATTAATGGCTTAATTCCACATATGGACTTAACCTTAGTAGGTACGAAAACGTATGGGAAGCCAGTTGGAATGTATGGTTTCACTTCAGAAGATTATGACTGGGCTTTTGTGCCCATATGCTTTAAGATACTCAATGCCAATAACGAAGGCGACTACTATGATGGTATCCCTGTTGATTTTGAGCAAATTGATGGGATTAACTACCCCTTTGGGGATCTTAATGAACCCAGCCTAAACACAGCCATGGCATATATCGAAGGAGGTATCCCAAAACAAGGTTTGCCAAAATCAAGCGATAGGATCGAATACCCCATAATGAAAGGATTACAGGGCGAAATAGGGGCATGGTAACTTCATTTTTTGGGTCGGTTCAGATTATCATCTAATCGTTACAACCTTATTTGCTATCTTTGCAACTAGAAAAAGTTAACTATTGCCCTGATGAATCAGCAACCCGAAAAGGTAATACTTGGCATTGATCCAGGAACCAATATCCTTGGCTACGGAGTGATAAGAACAAAGGGAAAAAACAAAGTCGAACTGGTGGTATTGGGTATTATTGAACTGAAGAAGTACGATGATCATTACCTAAAGTTAAAGGTAATTTACGAAAGGGTTCAGCAACTTGTAACGGAGTATTTACCCGATGAGGTAGCCATAGAATCAACCTTTTTTGGGAAGAATGTGCAGAGCATGCTGAAGCTGGGAAGGGCTCAAGGTGTTGCAATGGCGGCTGCACTTTCTCGATCGGTCCCCATTTTTGAGTATGCACCCCGAAAAATTAAGTTGGCCATTACTGGACAGGGGAATGCATCAAAGGAACAGGTAGCTTCGTTGCTTAAAAGTATTCTTGGGATGGATGAGTTAAACTACAAGAACCTAGACGCAACTGACGGATTAGCTGCTGCAGTATGCCATTTTTATCAGCAAAAAGCAGGGGTGGGAAATAAAAAAGCAGCTGGGTGGAAGGACTTTATTAAGAACAACCCCGAAAGGGTGAAGTGAGCTCAGGTGTTGAAAAGTAAATTTCATAACATTTATAAAGGTTTTACATTTGAAAAGTAATAATTAAAGGAGATAATATCATGGCCATGATCACTTTTTTTAGAACCCCTAAGCCAAGGCAATTCAAGTACGTGCCTATATTCTACGATGAGCGAAAGGAAGCCCTAAAACAACGTGAACAGCAGATCAAGCAGGAATTGGGCCTTTCCGATGAGAGTGAACCAAGAGTTTCATATATCAGAGGGAAATTCAGCGATTATTACAAACGTAATATCAGGCATAAAAGCAAAAGCAACAGCAGGCTTATCGTAATATTTATTATCCTTTGCATAATTGCATACTTTCTAATTTACCGTTAAAAAAGAGTTTTCTATGCCTGATGTGATTCAACTCCTTCCTGATTCAGTGGCAAATCAAATTGCTGCTGGTGAAGTTGTACAACGCCCAGCCTCTGTTGTGAAGGAGTTGTTGGAGAATGCCGTTGATGCCCAGAGCCGAAGTATTGAGGTTAACGTTCGCGATGGGGGTAAAGCTCTAATTCAGGTTGTAGATGATGGTTCAGGGATGTCCGAAACGGATGCGCGTCTCTGCTTCGAGAGGCATGCTACCTCCAAAATCCGTGAGGCAAGCGACCTTTTTGCCATTAAAACCATGGGTTTTAGGGGCGAAGCCCTTGCATCCGTTGCTGCAGTGGCCGAAGTGGAATTGCGTACCCGTCGACCAGAGGATGAGGTGGGAACCCTTATCCGTATGTCAGGATCGGAGGTGTTGGAGCATGAGCCCATTGGTTGCTCAGTGGGCAGCTCGATAACAGTAAAAAACCTTTTCTACAATGTGCCAGCAAGGCGCAAATTTCTAAAAAGTTCATCGCTGGAATTAAAGCATATCATTAGCGAGTTCCAGCGCGTGGCACTGGCAAAGAATCACATAGGACTTTCGCTAAATCACAACGGTGCCGATATATATAACCTTCCTGCTACCACTGTAAAGCAACGTATTATTGGCCTGATGGGGCGATCGCTAAATCAGCATCTTCTCGATGTTAACACATCCACAACAGTAGTTAATATTTCAGGTTTTATTGGTGATCCACAGAGCGCAAAGAAAACACCAGGGGAGCAGTTCTTTTTTGTTAATGGTCGTTTTATGAAAAACCCATACCTCCATAAGGCTGTGATGATGGCATACGATAAGTTGCTACCCACTGATTCTATACCACCTTACTTCATCTTCCTTGAGGCTGATCCGGAAACAATAGACGTAAACATTCATCCCACAAAAACTGAAATCAAGTTTGAGGATGAGCGAGTTCTTTGGCAAATTCTCCATGCTGTTGTGAAAGAGACCCTTGGGAAATTTGCTGTGGTGCCCTCAATCGACTTCGATATAGAAATGGTAATTGACATTCCCTTTTTCCCTAAAAGTGCACCTGTAAGTCCGCCCGAAGTGGAAATAAACCCCAACTTCAATCCATTCGACAGGGACTACCTTAGCCAATCATCAAAAAGGCAGATGTCTAAACATCAGGAAAAATCAACAGAAGGATGGCAAAACCTTTTCCATCAGGAAAGAGGGAAGGGTTTCGATGGTGTCCCTGAGGAAAGGGTTGCCGGACTTTTCGATGAGGGTGAGCAGAATATTATCATGCCCAAAGCAGTGCAGCGTTTTTTCCAGCTAAAGAATAAGTACATCCTTACTTCGGTAAAATCGGGTTTAATGGTTATAGATCAGAAAAGGGCTCATGAGCGAATTCTTTTCGAGAGCTACCTTCTAAACCTATCAATGGGGCCAGTGAGTGTTCAGCAGGAGCTATACCCACAATCCATTGATCTTAGCCATGGCGATTTCGTTCTTCTTTCAAATCTGGTGGATGATCTGGCAATACTGGGAATAAATGTGAGCTTTTTGGGGCAGAATACCATAACAGTAAATTCATTACCTTCAAATTTAAAGGTTTCGAATCCCGAACAGCTTATCCGCGATTTCATCAACTCCTTTAAAGAAAATACTGGAAACCAGAGCATTGATGTGCACCAGAAGCTGGCCATGTCGTTGGCAAAGGCTTCGTCAATTCCTTACAACCGGCAGCTGGAACCCATCGAAATGCAGGATTTAGTGGATAAACTCTTTGCCTGCCAGCACCCCAACATTTCGCCCGAAGGGAAACCAACCATTTCAATTATCTCAACCGAAGAGTTGGATAAGCGGTTTTAATTGGGACAGTTTTTATAACTTTGCCAATATTTTTCAGCGTTCACTTTTTTTTATCATGGTAACAATCTGCGAAACGCAATGGGAATTGTTTTCCTTGTAAACATGTATGGATAATAAATTGTTATAACAAAAATCATTAATGCAAATTCTTTCAAGAACTCTATAAATGAAATAGTCATGAGTTTTAATGCCAGATCACTTTTCCAGAATATTCCTCCTGTAGTGAAGAACTTGATAATCATCAACATAATCCTACTATTTGCATCTTTCGTATTTAGCAACATGGGGATGAACCTTAATCGTACATTAGGACTATACTATTTCGGATCGTCACAATTCAAACCCTTCCAACTGGTAACCCACATGTTTATGCATGGTGGAATCGCTCACCTTTTTTTCAACATGTTTGCTTTGTACATGTTTGGCAGAATATTAGAGCAGGTATGGGGAAGTAAGCGGTTTTTCATTTACTACTTCTTTACAGGAATAGGAGCAGCATTGCTGCATAGCTTTGTAAATTACCTTGAGGTTCGGTCGCTCATGGCTAGCCTTACTCCCGAGCAGATTGCAATAGTAAAATCCGAAGGGACAAATATTTTCCTCAGAGGACAGAACTATACCCATCAAGCGATGGGTGCGTTAAATCTCCTAATGAACATTCCAACAGTTGGAGCATCGGGAGCAGTGTTTGGTGTTCTTCTGGCGTTTGGGATGTATTTTCCTAACACACAGCTAATGCTACTATTTCCTCCTATACCCATTAGGGCTAAGTACTTTGTTATGATTTACGGAGCCATTGAACTATATTTAGGATTCACTCAGGCAAACAGTAATATTGCACACTTTGCTCATCTGGGGGGGATGCTTTTTGGATTTATTCTCATTAAGGTATGGGCAAAGAATAGGAATACATTCTATTAATAAAAATCAAATGCCATAAAGATGAACAGCATTTTTCAAGAAATAAAGCAATCATTCAAAAATGGAGGAACCCTAGTTAAGTTGATTTACATTAACCTTGGTGTTTTCCTGATCTACAATCTACTGAGGGTGTTCTTGTTTCTTGGTGGTAGCGAATATGGTGCTGAACTAACCAGATTTTTGGCAGTACCGGCCTACTTGCCCAACCTTGCCCAACATCCATGGACAATTTTTACATACATGTTCTTTCACGAGGGGTTTATTCATATCCTTTTCAATCTTCTATGGCTTTACTGGTTGGGTAGGATATTCCTTAGCTTTATGTCGGAGCGTAAGCTGCTTGGAGTATACATTATGGGAGGCTTATCGGGAGCAGCCCTTTATATTTTATTCTACAATACCTTTCCGGTTTTTTCAGGGGTTCTTCCCATTTCATTTGCGTTGGGAGCCTCAGCCTCTGTTTTAGCGATAGTATTTGCTGCTGCCACATTCGCGCCAAACCTTCAGCTGCATTTAATGTTTATTGGCCCCGTTAGGCTTAAATACATTGCGCTGTTCATGGTTGCTCTCGATATAATTGGCATGGCAGGTTCAAATGCCGGGGGGCATATTGCTCACCTTGGTGGGGCGCTATTTGGATACCTTTTCATCTACTTTCAAAAACAAAACGTTAATCTTATTAAGCCTGTCGAGTGGTTCGTTGATGCATTTACATCTAGCCCATCCACAAATCGACGTAAAAAGATGAAGGTGGAATATACTAAAACGTCTGATGATTACGAGTATAATCGTATTAAAGCTGAAAAGCAGGCTGAGATCGACAGGATACTTGATAAAATATCAAAAGCGGGCTACGATAGCCTTACTGCCGAGGAGAAGAAAACATTGTTTAAGATGAAAGATAGCTAGTATAGACCAGTTATGCGAAAGTTAGTTGACACAATAGTGCTTTTCCTTACTATGCTCTCGGCAATGGTGTTGCTGCTGGCTTACTTGTCCATTTACATTAAACCAACATTTTTTTGGATATTCGGAATAGTAGGATTGGCCTATCCGTTGTTGCTCCTTTTAAACTTGACTTTTCTGATATATTGGATACTGCGATGGAAATGGGGATTTCTCATTCCGTTAATTGCTATTCTCTTAGGAGTTAATCATTTTTCAAGCTTTTTTCAATTCCCTTTTGGCAAGAATGGTCATATTGGCGAAGATGATATCAAGATTTTAACACACAATGTAAACCTTTTTCAGCTCTCGATATGGGATGATGATCCTCCCACTTATAATGAGATATTTGATTTTATTCACGAGGAGAGCCCCGATATTATCTGTTTGCAAGAGTTCTATGTTGTTGATGATAAATTCTCAGAGCTGGAGGCTAAATCGAGGCTGGATTACGATGTACATATCGGTTACATCGTTAAACGAATGAATTCGGGGTATGGCCTTGCGACTTACAGCCGTTTTACCATTGTAAATTCAGGTGAGATTAAATTTGAGAATAGTGCTAACGCATGCATATTTACCGATTTGTTAATAGAAGGCGATACCATAAGGATTTACAACAATCATTTACAATCGCTAAGGCTAAAGGAGAGAAACATAAGCTTTTTGCTCAATCAGAGTTATCGTAAGGAAAATCAAGCCATGGATGAAATTCGCGACCTTTCATTTCGCTATCGCGATGCCCTTCAAAAAAGGGCGCAGCAGGTTGAACTGGTTACAAAACATATCATGAGCAGTCATTACCCGGTTATCGTATGCGGCGATTTTAACGATTCGCCTATATCCTACAACTACAGGCAAATGCGCCATAACCTGAGCGATGCATTTGTGGAGGCAGGATTGGGTGTAGGACATACATATAAAAAATTCTTTCCCTCTTTTCGCATTGATTACATCCTCTATAATCCGGTATTCAAGGCAACAAGCTACCATTCACCCCGTGTTTACTTCTCCGATCACTATCCAGTGGTTGCAACATTGAAAAGGGAATATTCCAATTTTTAGAAGCATTTTTTCAAATTTTGATATAAAAAGTTAAGGGCTATTGTTTATGACAATAAGCCCTTAACTTGCTCTAATACTTGTAAACCTTGCAAATATATAGTCTATAAACTATTTGCCTTGAATTCTGCCTGAACCTGTTACCTTGGCATCTATTAACGGATTTCCCGAGTAAACAATATCGCCACTACCCACAACACGGGCGTTGAGGTTTTCGGTTACAACCAGATAGGCATTACCTGAACCAGTGATGGTAACTTCCCCATCTTTGAATTCAATACCCTTTAGGGTAATGTCACCCGAACCGGTTACCTTAATGGAAGCATCCTTTGCAGTACCCTTGCCCAAAATGTTAATATCTCCCGATCCAGATATATTTGCAGTAAGTGTTTTTACGCTTAGATCAGGGATACTAATATCTCCACTTCCCGAAATGCTGGTTGATAAATTATTGGCTGTTATTGACGTTACTGCCTTAATATCACCCGATCCTGCTATTGAAAGCTTTTGAATCTCGGGCATGGTAACATGTATTTTAATCTTTGCATTGTTCCAACCGATGCTGAAACCACGCACTGTACTAATTTTTAGGATTCCTCCTTCAACTTCCGTTTCAATTTTATCCAGGATGTCTTTGTCTGCCTCAATATTAACGCTATATTCATTGCCTTGAGTTAGGTAAACATCTGCGGATATGGATAAACTAATACCTGTAAAGTCTTTTAAGTTTCTCAGTTCCTGCCCTATTTCACTACTGAGGCTGGTTGTACATGCATTAGAAATAATGCCAACGCTTAAGAAAAAAGCTATGGCTAAATTTCGAAATAATCTTTTCATGATTGATTTTTTAAAGGTTGATAAAGTAAATGAATGACGAGTGCAAAAATTGTTTCGCTGCATGCTGATAAAAAAAATCAAAAAAAACTTCTTCTCAACGTAAGTTATTGAGAAGAAGTTTTGATTAAGTATTATTGAAGAGCTATTTATACCATCTTATAAAAATCGTTTCCCTTGTCATCCACAAGAATAAATGCGGGGAAATTTTCTACTTCGATTCTGTATATGGCTTCCATACCCAGCTCAGGATATTCAAGCAGTTCAACCTTTCTAATATTATCCTGAGCCAGAATGGCTGCTGGGCCACCAATGCTGCCCAGGTAAAATCCTCCGTATTTCTTACATGCATCAGTAACGGCTTGGCTTCGATTGCCCTTGGCAATCATAATAAGGCTACCCCCATGACTTTGGAAAAGATCGACATAGGAGTCCATTCTGCCAGCAGTGGTTGGGCCAAACGAACCGGATGGCATTCCTGCGGGGGTTTTAGCAGGACCAGCGTAGTAGATCGGATGATCCTTAATGTACTGTGGTAAACCCTCCCCCTTGTCGAGTTTTTCTTTGAGTTTGGCATGGGCAATATCGCGACCAACGATTATTGTTCCACTAAGAGAAAGCCGTGTGCCAACGGGATGCTTTGATATTTCAGCGAGGATTTCCTTCATGGGCTTGTTGAGATCAATTTTCACTCCACCATCCACATCAGTTTTACGATATTCTTCAGGAATATACTTGCTGGGATTATTCTCAAGTTTTTCAATCCAGATACCATCCTTGTTAATCTTGGCTTTAATATTTCTGTCGGCTGCGCAGGATACTCCCATTCCTAGGGGGCATGATGCTCCGTGGCGAGGCAAGCGTATAATCCTTATATCCAAAGCAAAGTATTTGCCTCCAAATTGCGCTCCAATACCAAGTTTGTATGCTGCATCAAGAATTTTCTTTTCCAGGTTCACATCACGAAAGGCCTGACCCCCCTCGTTGCCTTCTGTGGGAAGATTGTCAAGATACTTAGCCGAAGCCAATTTTACATACTTTAAGCACGCCTCGGCTGAAGTTCCTCCTATAACAAAGGCTATATGGTAAGGAGGGCAAGCAGCTGTTCCAAGAGAGCGCATCTTCTCAATGATAAATGGCTCAAGCTTTTCGGGGGTAAGCAATGCCTTGGATTCCTGAAATAGCATGGTTTTATTTGCTGATCCACCCCCTTTGGTTACGAAAAGGAAATTGTACTCATTTCCTGATGTAGCAGAAATATCAATTTGTGCAGGGAGATTTGTACCCGAATTTTTTTCGCGATAGGTATCCAAGGGAATGGTTTGAGAGTACCGGAGATTTTCCTGGGTGTAGGTTTTGTAAATCCCCAATGATAGTGCTTCGGTATCGTTACCGCCAGTCCATACCTGTTGCCCTTTTTTGGCAAAGATTGTTGCAGTTCCAGTATCTTGACAGTAGGGTAAATTTCCTTTTACCGATACTTCTGCGTTTTGTATAAGTGTAAGTGCCACATACTTATCGTTTTCGCTGGCATCATTGTCTTTCAGTATTGCCGACATCTGCTCCAGATGCTCTGAACGTAGCATAAACGAAACATCCTTAATGGCTGTTTGGGCAAGCAAGCTTAACCCTTCGGGCTGTATCTTCAGCATTTCCTTCCCTTCAAAGTTAGAAACCGAAACGTACTCCTTGGTAAGAAGGTAGTATTTGGTTTTGTCTTCACCCAAAGGGTAGGGATCGTAATACTTAAATTCTGGTGTTGGCATGGGTTTAGTTTTTAGTTATTGGGTTATTAGGTTATTGGGTTATTAAGTTTGGAGTAAATGTTAGTTTATTTTTTTAAGAATATTTGAGTGTAGAATATCGTTCCGTCCTTAGCTTCGGCAATTCCAACCCCAATGTGGGTGAAGTCACCTTCGATATTACTTTTATGTCCTGGACTATTGAGCCAGCCTTTTATAGCCTCCTCCGCATTACGGTGTCCGTAAGCCACATTTTCAGCGAAAGCTATACCCCCCATCACATCTGAGATAGCCTTGGTCCTTTTAGAAAAATCCTTATGGCTAAAGCTTATTTTACCCGATGCCATATTATAGCTATGTTTTCTTGCTTCCTGATTAATGGTTTCATTAAATTCTAACTCAATAAGTCCCATAGCTAATCTGTGTTGATTTACCAGATTGGCTATTTCGCGTTCCATCACCAAAAGATCTGGATCTATTGATTGGGCATTGATCAATATTGCGACTAATAGAGAAAAGAATGTAATGAGGACGGTTTTCATTCAATTTTTTATAATAACGTGTCAATTCTGATGGGAGGATTCGCTATTACTGCCTTCAACCTACCAACTACAATTGGACGTTGGATGAGTTTGGGGTTTTCCAATAGGATTTTTACCCATTCATCGTTTGTGAAATTCTTCCCTTTAAGGTTCTTCCGGTAATACTCTTCCTGTGTTCTTGCCAATTCTTTTGCTTGAAGGTTGGTTTTCAGGAGTATTTCTTTAATCTCTTCCTTTGTTATCGGTTCTTTCAAATAATCCCTAATATGAAAATCAGAGGTTTTTGATTTGAGATAATCGAGCCCAGCTCTGCTGTGCTTGCAGCGTGGGTTATGAAATATTTTCAGCATGCTTAACAGGTATTAAAAAAGTACAAGTTACTTTTTATTGATGAAAGTGTCAATATGATGTAGAACACAAAACATCATTTTATATCATTTTGTTTGATGAAGATAATCATCAGAAATAACTACTCGTGAATAAAATCGGAAAGTTTTCCAACACGAGAATTGAGCCAATCGATTAAAATTTTTCTTGTTTTAGGTTTAGCCCTCTCCAAATCCTGAATACATACAAACGCTAACCTTCTATTAATTCCAACTAGAGAAAGCCTATACCTTAGCATAGTATTGGAAATTTTGCCCATTTTTAGAGTCTTTGACTTTAACTTGTTGTTAACCTTGGCTTTGGAATATGAAAATGCCAGATGGGTAGTCAGGGCATCGGGTAAGAACTGTTCATTGGATCTAATTCGGAATTTTATGTTTTTGTTTAGAATATCAGAGTGTTCAGAGTAGAATTTCTGTAAAATTGATTTAATTTGAGGATGTGGTACGTGAGGTGCACTGAAAAATCTTAGTTTGTAGCTAGCAATTGATGCTGCACTTGCCTGAGCATGGCTTAACTTAGGCCTTGTAGATTGAACCGTTTGTTTGTATCTTTTTGGACATAAAATTCTGATTAGGACTTTATCTATGCGGTATTTATGCTGCAATTTCCAGATTCCCCGTATAACAATGCTATCTTTGAAAAAGAAATCATTTGGTGTAACAGTTTTTATGATAATAAAGTCGTCGTTAAGAAAGAGATAATTTTCCGAGAGTCCTGGGATTCTCCATATAAGGGAAGCGATTGATCGGCTATTGAAGGTAGGTAGGTTTTCCTCATATCCCGAAAAAATTGTAAGATGATCCACTACTTCAACCCTATTGGAAAAGGAAGATTTTTCAATTAATGGTATAAATGATGGTATCTGAGCATCGGAAACAATAAAAATTTTTCGAATCCAAGGAGCATAGCGGAGCAATGAAACAACACAATATTCAAGTTCACCTGTTTCGCGAAAACGATCTGCGTTGGCTATTTTGGGCACATGCCCAATTGACAGTAAGTACTTATTTAATTTTTCCTTATGTGATGGATCATCACCATTAACCCAGATAATTACAGCATCAATGGGAGTATTTTGATTTTTTACAATATTTGTTGTACGATTCAATTTGATTTTTTAAAATTACGCTCTCTAATGATATGGAAGTACCCAAACTTTTACTTGAAACCATAAAGTTAACTATAAAGCAAAACTAATCACAATCAATTTTAAACATACATTTTTCTCTATCTTGATTAACTTTATGTTTTGCATATTTTAAAATTTAAAGAAAACCAAATAATAATCTAATTTATTTGATTGAAAATGGGAATAAAGATATTCATTCTTAGTGCATCGGACAGGTATAATTATGGAGATTTGCTATTCCCAATTATTGCAGAGAAAGTTCTTTCGAAATATGGCGATTTTGAATTTCATAATCATGCAATCGTTAACTCTGATTTAAGTAGATTTGGTGCTTTACCTACTTTTAAGTATAATCATTTATATAAATTTATTGATAATTCTCAACAGCACATACTACTTGTTGCTGGAGGTGAGGTAATTGCGGCTAATTGGTTAAAACTTTATGGATTTGTTTACCCTTCTTTTAATAGTCTCTTCAAGCTGTTAAGCAACCTTGAAAGAGCGATTGGAAAATTTATTCCTATACTAAGAAATCCCTTACCTTTTGTACCTTTTGATAAAAGAATTACTGAACACTTTAAGATTGTTTTTCATGCAGTAGGAGGAGAAAAGGCTGGGCCAAAACAGTTGGCTAAAAGGGTTAAAAGAACATTCGACAATGCCCTATACCTTAGTATTCGTGAGGAAAAGTCATTCAATTCGATTAAAACGATTTACTCCCCCAAAGATCTTAGGTTAACCCCCGATAGCGCCATAGTGATGAGCGATTTCTATTCATTTTCAGAACTAAAAGATAATCAATACATTGCTTTTCAGGTGGGGCATTACAAGAATGGAGGAGATTTGAATCTGATAAACAGTGAGTTGAGTAATCTCCACTCAAAAACAGGACTGCCCATCAAATTTGTACCTATTGGAAATTGCCCAGGTCATGATGATATACTTTCCCTATCTTGGCTAAAAGCCAATGCCCGTTACCCGTGCGAGGTGATTTCACCCAGTAGCATTGAGGTAATTATGAAGGCTATAGCACAGTCGAAGCTTTTTATTGGAACCAGTCTTCATGGTGTTATCACAGCCATGTCGTATTCAATTCCCTATCTAGCTTTAAATCCGAGGATAACTAAACTTAAGGGATATGTAATGACCTGGGCTCCAGATGAATTAAAGTTTTCATCCGATTTTAAATCAATTTGCGAAAACTCCCTAAAAGCGTTGGCGGTTGATAAAAGTAAGTTAATCCAGAATGCAGAGATGCAGAAGGAGCTTGCAAGAAAATCGTTTCAATCAATAGCCTTGTTGATCAATAGCCAATAGATTACTGCAATTTTTTTAATCCGTTCAAGCAGACAAATTGATCAAGTGCCTGTTTCTGCTGCATCATCTTGATATTCTCGTCCTGATTATTCCATCCACTTTTATGGTAAAGGTGGTACTGAACCGCTAAATTTCGAAGCGATCTCAACTTGTAGCCAGCCCGCTTAAAGCGCCAACCCAAGTCGATATCTTCACCTATGGCAGGTCGTGAATAATCCTCATCAAATCCGTTAATGGCATAAATCGCTTTGCGCGAGAACGACATATTACAACCTTTGAGTTGATACATGGTGCGAAGTTTTGGAATAAATTTGAAAACCCCATTTGGATTAAAAAAAAGACCCTCTTCAATAAACTTTGCGCCCTGCCTCTTTATTTTAAAAAAATTTTTTAGAATATACCCGTTCATATCATCAACCCATAGCTTATTTTCGAGAATCATTTGGGTAGTAACAGGATCAAGTTTTATTCTTTTTCCTGCAAGCACACAGTTGTGTTCAGAGAGTTTAATATGGTACTCCATGAATCTAGGATGCAAAATGCAGTCCTCATCGATAAAAACAAGATAGTCAGTTGTGGCAGCCTCAATAGCTCTGTTTAGGGCTTTGTTCTTTTGCCATCCAATATCGGGTTGTGTTAAGTGCTTTATGTTCAGATGATTTTCTATGCTTCGGATATATTCCTCCATGTGAACATGCTGAGCATCTTCTGTAATAATAACCTCAAAGCGTCTATCAGTTTGTTGAGTTATCGATTTAATAACTAAATTAAGGTATTGAACGTTAGCATATGCTGATATAATCAAACTAACCAAAGGCTTACCCATTGCAGAATTAGATTAATGATTTGGAGTAGATGCTATACATTTATATGATCGGCAATTCCTTTCTCTGTCCAGGTAACCTTAGTTTTCTTTACCACTTTTCTGATCAGTACATTTCTGCTAAGTGTTTCCTTTGTTTTATATGGGCGCGGATGATCGAGATGAATGCAAATTGCGCTGTATCGAATTTGTTTGGTTTTTACACCTACATTAACTAAACGTTCCCCAAGTTCTCTGTCAAGCCCTCCGTACTGCATGGTCTCGTTATAACCATTCACCCTTATAATATCCTCCTTCCAGCCACTTGAGTTATGACCATTCCATGTTGCTTTTGTTGTGGTAAAGGTATTTAAGAACCATTTCAAAAGGCTGTTCCTGTTGAGTTTGAGAAACTTATATGTAAAGGGCTGCTCATTGCTTAATAGCCATTTTGTCGAGAAAGGTTTTCCAAATCGAATATCGTCAAGGTTAATGGTATTCGAAACATTCATATTAAGTTTAAGATAACCTCCGCTGAGGAAGTAACCCCTCTTGGCTCTTTTTGCATGAACTTCGATAAAGTCGTTGCGGGGAATGCAGTCACCATCTGTAAATATTAAATACTCACCATTGCTTGCGATAATGGCTTTGTTAAGAATTAGACACTTTTGAAAACCTTCATCAGGATGCCAGATATGATTGATCTTTAAACTCGAATTCTCCCTAAACCAATCAATTACAGATTTTGTTTTTGGCCCTGATCCGTCATCGGCAATTACAACTTCAAAACCTTTTATTGTTTGCGATTCATATCCCCAAAGAACTTTACGGAGCCACTCAGGTTGGTTGTATGTAGTTATTATAAGGCTAATGTTTTCAGGGTGAACATATCCATTGTAAATTGGTTTTGAATTGTTCTCAATTTTATGTCCAGCAATTTTATGATCCCATTGCCTACAAGCAATATGTACTCGAGAATCGGTTAACTTTTGCTTCTTGTTTTTCTTATCTATTAGGATAAGTCTTCTTAATTTAGCGTACTTGAGAAAACATAAATATGCCAAGTTGAGGCTTGCAATGAAGCCCATATATCCTTCAAGAAATCCAGTTTTAATGATATACGAGTGAAAAAATCGCCAGATTGGACGAAGAATGGTTTTTCCTACACCTGCTTTAATTCCTAGTTTGAAATATTCTCTTGCCGAAATTGAGCTGAAATGGTTTATTTTGGTAATATGTTCTTCAATTGAATCGTAAACCCAGTGTAAAATATCTCCCTTTAGAGATCCTACTGTAGAACCAGCGTGCATTTTAAATCTATCGTGTGGGTTAATCCCGCCCCAACTTCCTTTCCGTCTATCAAAAAGTCTTAACTTACGTTCTGGGTAAAGGCTGGTATGGTACATCCATTGTCCGCAATAGTTGTTTAGTCTATTGCATTTGTAGCCATCGTACTGCCAGTTTTTTTTGGCTTTTAATATCGATTTGCGAAGCTCATCAGAGAGCGCCTCATCTGCATCGAGCGATAGAATGTAATCGTTGGATGCTTGTTGTACTGCAAAATTTTTCTGTTCCTTGTAACCTAGAAATTTTTGCTCATAAAATTTTACACCAAGTCTTTTGCAGATTTCGGCTGTTTTATCTGTAGACAAGGAATCAACCACAACAATCTCATCGGCAACGTCAACCAACGAGTTGATGCACTGCTCAATGTATTTTTCTTCGTTATAAGTTATTATTACTGCCGATATTTTGGGCATACGGTTATTTTAAAAATGCAAAAATAGTGAAAATTGCAATATGTATTTGGGTAATTCTTTGTGTAATTCAGTATATTGTACCAATCATTGGTTCAGTTAATTATACAACTACATTAAATTCTCTTAGGGCATCATTAAGGGAAGTTTTAAGGTCGGTCGATGGTTTACGTTCGCCAATAATCAGCGCGCAGGGTACCTGATATTCGCCTGCTGCGAAAGTTTTCGTGTAAGAACCAGGAATCACAACTTTAAGAGGAGGTATTTCACCCTTAAATTCTTTGGGAGAAGGGTTAGTAACATCAATTATTTTTGTTGATTTAGTTATAACCACGTTAGCTCCAAGCACTGCTTCAGTGCCAACCTTTACCCCTTCAACAATAATGCAACGCGATCCAATAAAGCACCCATCCTCTATTATCACAGGTGCAGCCTGAACGGGTTCCAGAACTCCTCCAATTCCAACTCCACCTGAAAGATGTACATGTTTGCCGATCTGCGCACAGGACCCAACTGTTGCCCAGGTATCAACCATAGTCCCCTCATCAACGTATGCACCTATATTAATGTACGACGGCATCATTATAACACCCTTAGCCACATATGAGCCATATCGTGCAATGGCATGGGGCACAACTCTTACGCCCTGTTTATCGTAATCCCTTTTCAGGGCTATCTTGTCATAAAATTCGAAGGGACCCACCTCAACCTTTTCCATTGGACTTAAGGGAAAGTAAAGGATAACAGCTTTTTTTACCCACTCATTCACGATCCATCCTTTCTTAGTGGGTTCAGCAACCCTTATTTTACCCTTGTCGAGTTGTTCAATTATCCATTTAATGGCAGTTATAGTCTTACTATCGTTTAGTAGATCTCTGTCATTCCAAGCCTTGCTGATTATTTCTTGGTAATCCATTTTTTCAAATTTTTGTGTTGGGTTAAAGTTAGAAAAAAACATTAATTCTCTTAATGATTAACGAAGCGATGATTTGGACAACTTTTTGTGTTCCAAATGAAATGTTAGAAACCCACAATTAGCTTACTTTTGTCATTAAATTAGAATTATTAAGCAAAACGTTATAAGCTATGAATAAGTTAAAATCTTTACAAATCGGAATTATCATGATTTTGAATATAAATGTTTTAGCTCAGGAGCCTACCCGCTATACTGAGCCTTCAAAGGAGTTGAAGGAAATAATTGAGGCACCCTCAACCCCAGACCTGTGGTTTAATCCTTTCAAAACTTATGTACTATTTTCATATCCACTGGAGATGCCCGATATTTCGGAATTGGCACAACCTGAACTAAAGTTGGCTGGTGTTAGGATTAACCCTGAAAACTATGGATCGAGCCGTACCAGGTTTTGGGAAAAATTAACCCTGAGAAGAACCAACGAGAAAGAAGAGTACCCCATTATTGGATTGCCCGAAGAGGGGAAAATAAATTTTTTCCGTTGGTCACCCGATGGAACTCATTTGGCAATTGTGATTTATCTCCCTAAAACCATTGAACTATGGGTTGTGAAAGCGAATTCAGGACAGGCTCAGCGTTGGGCTGAAAACCTTCATGATGTTATTGTTTCATCACCATTGGAATGGACTCCCGACAGCAAATCAATTCTTTTCACTTCAAGAGTTCTATATCGACAACCTTTTCCTAATATCGTGCATCTGCCAGAGGGTCCATCGGTACAGCAAACAAGCGGGGTGGTAGCTCAGGTTAGTACGTTTCAGGACATGCTTCAGAATCCATCCGATGAGACGAAGTTTGAGCACTTTGCCACCAGCTGTATCATGAAAGTTAGTGAGAATGAGGAACCAATTATGCTTGGGAATCCTAGGATGTTTACAAGTTTTTCCTCTTCGCCGGATGGACAGTACATTTTGGTTGAACAGCTTATGAGACCCTTCTCATACTCTGTTCCTTACTACCGTTTTCCCATTTGGGTTGATGTTTGGACTCATGAAGGTAGTTTGTTTAAAAAACTTGCAGAAATACCACTTGCAGAAAGTATCCCACAGGGATTTAGCGCAGTTCGCAAGGGCCCCCGAAATTACCAATGGCGTGCTGACACTCCGGCTACCTTGGTTTGGGTTGAAGCACAGGATGAAGGTGATCCAAAAAAGGAAGCTGAAATAAGAGATCAACTCTTTTCGCTTGAGGCTCCATTTAAGAGCAAGCCAACGCCTTTGCTGTCGCTCAACTATAGGTTTGCAGGCATTAACTGGGGATGGAGTAATTTGGCAGTGGTTTACGAGAGCTGGTGGGAAACCCGAAGGGTAATTACAAGTTTATTTAATCCATCAGAGTCTAATCAAAAAAAGAATATTTTGTGGGATAGATCAAGGCAGGATGCTTATGGAGATCCCGGTCGATTCATCATTGAAACAAATCATCAAGGTAAACAAGTTCTTCGAACAAACAAATCAAAAACTAAACTTTACCTATCGGGGCAGGGTGCTTCACCCGAAGGGAGTATGCCATTTGTTGACGAGATAGATGTAGAAACCCTGCAAACAAAACGTCTTTGGCAATGTCGAGCACCTTACTATGAAACTTTTACTGATTTCATGGATAGTGACGCAATAAAAATACTAACAAGTCGCGAATCCATTGAGGAACAGCCGAATTACTTCGTACATGATATAAAAAGAAAAAAAGTTATTAAGTTTACTTCATTCCCTCATCCGTACCCTCAGCTAAAAGATGTATATAAAGAGCTTATAAAGTATACCAGAGACGATGGAATTGAGTTGACAGCTAATCTTTACCTTCCGGCAGGATACGAAAAGGGGGAGCAATTGCTTCCTGTCCTTATGTGGGCATATCCTGAGGAATACGTTGATCCAAGTTTGGCAAGTCAGGTTAAGGAATCGCCATATCGTTTTATTCGACCATCGCGACTTTCGCCTGTAATGTGGGTTGCCAGAGGGTATGCAGTTCTTGACAGATTGGGCATGCCAATTGTCCGAAAAGATACTCTTGAGCCCAATGATACCTTTATCGAGCAGTTGGTTTCCAATGCCAAGGCAGCAGTCGATTATCTGGTTGTTGCTGGAATTGCCGATCCCCAGCGAATAGCCATAGGAGGACACTCCTACGGAGCGTTTATGACGGCCAATTTGTTGGCGCATAGCGATCTATTTGCTGCAGGAATTGCCCGTAGCGGAGCCTATAATCGAACACTTACTCCCTTTGGCTTTCAGGGCGAAGAGCGAAATTTGTGGCAGGCTACTGATGTTTATCTAAGAATGTCGCCATTTATGTATGCCGATAAGATCAAAGTTCCAATCCTTTTTATCCACGGCGAGGATGATAATAACAGTGGAACCTTTCCCATGCAAACCGAAAGGATGTTTTCAGCTATTAAGGGACATGGTGGAACAGCCAGAATGGTTATTTTACCATTCGAAGGACATGGTTATCGTGCCCGACAATCGATTATGCATTCTACTTGGGAAATGGATAGGTGGTTGGAATCATATTTGAAAAAATAGTATCAGTGTAAATACCCAACTGATGATATAATAAGTAGCACTTAGCATCAGGTTAAAAAAAGTTAACATATTTTGATGTAGTCAAATATTATAAACATCAAGCTATTTTTGTATTGATAATTTTCCGAGGTTTTGAAACGATTTGCATTATTAATAATTCTTTCACAGATCATTCTATTATCAGCCAACGCTGAGCGTAGAGACACAATTCCAATTATTCACTTTCAACTTGTTGATGCGACCAATGGCAAGCCCATACCACTTGCTCATATTGTTAACATTAGTACCAGAAAGGCAACAATTGCTGATATGCTAGGCTATTTTAGGATTCCAGTAGCAGTGGGGGATACATTAACTATATCGGCTATTGGTTTCCATGATATGAAAATTCCTTCTTGGGGTCAATTTAGCCTCGATTCGATCTACTTTCCCATTCGTCTTACTCCTCGATTTTATGAAATTAAAGAGGTTAAGATCACACGATTTGGTTCATATCAGCGGTTTATAAAGGAGGTAGCTTCAATGGAGATGCCAAAATCAGAAGAAGAAATAATGCAGGAGCGCTTGGAGGATTACTTCAGAAGATCCATAACCCAGATGGATTTGAAAAACTTGCCATCTGCCACTGGTGGCTTTACCTTTGGCGAGGATTGGCTATCGAAGCAAAGGCAAAAAATTGAAACCAAGCGTATTGAAGAACAGAAGTGGGAAATTATTTTGAAAAAATTTTCAGCTAACATTGTTTATGACCTAACCGGACTAGAGGGTATTGAGGCTATCAAGTTTATGGAGTACTGTGGGTTTACAGAAGGTTACCTACTTATTTCGAGCGACTATGAAGTTAGAAAAATGATTTTAGATAAATTTGAAGAATATAGAAATAAGTTATCATCATAGATTCGAATAATGCATATACCTACCAAAAATAATATCGAGCAAGCCTATTTAAACGTCAAACGCTTTGCAAATCACACGCCTGTGTTAACTTCACAATCTATCAACAGGATACTTGGCTGCAAGGTGTTTTTTAAGTGTGAAAATTTTCAGAAAGTTGGAGCCTTCAAGTTTAGGGGCGCAACCAATGCTGTTTTTAGTATTTCAGAGAATGAGGCTCATAAGGGAGTTTGCACGCATAGTTCGGGCAATCATGCTGCTGCACTAGCACTGGCAGCCTCATTAAGGGGAATTCGCTCACACATAGTTATGCCTAAAAATGCACCTACAATTAAGCGAAAGGCTGTGGAGGGTTACGGAGCCAACATTACCTCTTGCGAACCCACTCAGCAGCACAGGGAGAGTATGCTTGAAGAGGTGCAAAAGTTAACTGGAGCCACTTTTATTCATCCCTATGATAATTTTAATGTGATCTGTGGTCAGGGAACTGCTTCAAAGGAATTGCTAGAAGAAGTTCCTGATCTAAAAATAATTTTAACACCAGTGGGTGGCGGCGGATTATTTTCGGGTACATTAATTTATGCAAAAGAAACAAATCCGAGCATTGCGGTTTATGCGGGAGAGCCTAAGAATGCTGATGATGCATTTCGCTCACTTCGTGATGGGATTCTTTATCCCTCCATAAATCCTAATACCATTGCCGATGGACTTAGAACTTCCCTTAGCCCTTTAACTTTCAGCATTATTCAAAAGTATGCTGATGGAATTCTCACCGTTCCGGAGGCATTGATCGTTGAAGCTATGCGGTTAATTTGGGAGAGAATGAAAATTATTATTGAGCCTTCTTCAGCTGTGCCTGTAGCGGCTATTATTCAAAACCCGAATATATTTAAAGGCAAAAAAGTTGGTGTAATCATTTCTGGAGGTAATGTTGGGTTAGATGATTTACCTTTTGGTCATTGATAAGATAGATTAAAACATGATTGTTGGATATAATATGTTTTAATCTCTTCTAATATCGATCATCTTATCAAATACTTCAGTGGTTTTTTTGATTTGAATAAGACGTAATCAGGTGTTGCCATTGTTGTTTTTGTTTCATTTTTTTCGTATACTACTAACGATTTAATCATTTGAGGTTTAAGTCTTCTTGTTCGATCAAGCACTACAGACAATGTTTTACCTGATGATAATCCGTTATCTACAATTAAAACCTTCTTCCCCACAATTAATTTAGGGTCAAAGTTAAATATTGCATTATCGCAAACAGGCATTTTATTTACTGTATGATAGTGAACATTTACTGTTAGAAACGGTCTGTTTTGAATTTTTCCTAATTCGGCAGCGACAATAGTTCCTCCATAGTGTATACCTATAATATAATCAGGTATAAACCTTTGTTCTTGTAGCAAAGTTGAAATGATCTGAAGTCCTTTAAAATATTTTTGAAACGTAATTGATTTGCTAATAAGTATTGGAAGACTATCGAGTGTAGCCTTATTAATTTTCCTTTGTAGGAGATACTCCTTTAATTCAAATATTCCAGTTATAAGTGCTATTAAAGTACCTGCTGCACCAAAGAAAATTGATAAAAATGTTGTTGTCATTATATTGCTTTATTAATGATGTTGTAATATTACTAGTGATGCGTTAACTTTTGAAAATATTTTACAATAATTTATAAATCAACAATTTACAGTCGTTCTTTGATTTTTTGATTTGATTTGAAATGTAGCTTTGCAGGCTTAATTGTAAAGCTATGAATTCTGGTAAATATGTTTTT
>Ga0334884_1002128_pt1 | contig 26525 bp, 21 predicted proteins | sample GraSluR1_MG_7_FD_207215 | JGI IMG/M metagenome (GOLD analysis project Ga0334884, IMG submission 207215) | Sludge microbial communities from methane-producing bioreactor in Wageningen University, Netherlands - Granular Sludge_12_05 R1 | ecosystem: Engineered > Bioreactor > Anaerobic >...
ATAAAATTGCGATATCACATACCTGATGACCTTCAGCCAGCAACCAGGATACACGACGGCAGTAATCAGCATAGGGCTGATAACGATCCCACCAGACATTGTTTGGGCCCACATCTGGTGGCCTTTCATCACGCCGAGGCCCACGAACAGAATAATAAAACGCGTGAGGTGATATCAGGTTTACACCACGCACCAGGAGCCAGTTGCTGAGCCAGCGCATTTCTTCATACGTAAATTCCCAGCCGAACGCCCCAAAACATTCGTTCAGATTCCGTGTTCTGTTGAAATGTTGCTGCGCCGAAAGACTGCATTTGGCCATCGTGGAATGTTCTCCGGAGAGCGCGCTGTCCTTAAACGGTTCGACATAACGCCAGACCACATCCTGGCCGGGAATGTGAAAGTAACGCAGGTGTCCCAGGTCCATGGAGCCTGCCGGGTGTCCCGTCAATGCAATATGGTGGGCTTCACACCAGTCATAATAAGGCTGATAAAAGGCACTCCGTAAACGCTCTTGCGTTGCTTCACGGAAATCCTCCCGATAACGGGCTGCATCTGGGTATTCCTCATCCCACAGGGCCGGGAGGTGCTCTACTATATCGTAGCCCTTCAAGCTATTAAAAAATTCCGGGAATTCCCAAGTCCAGGGCTGAACACCGCGTTTATGACCCCGCCCAAGCATATGCGGTTCATCCGTAAATATGGCACTGATAGTATTGCCGAAATATTCGCTCAGTACTTCATAATGGCGATCATGCACCAGATGCAGAAAGCTTGCCACCGCTTCCGGGTTCAAAATATCACCTGATGGCGGAGCACCCGGTTCGCCGTCGTCCGTACCAAAATGAACTCCCCGGATGGTGCCGCCCGAGCGGGTGTTGATATACCACCAGTCTCCAATTTCTGCAATAAGTTCCTCATCTTCGACCAGTTTTCGGGGAGTTGAACGTTCCAAAGCCCTGGACGCATGGTTTGGATTGGCCGCCACGACCTGGCCCGCGCAGGAACCTGACGGGTACATGCCTTCATCATAGAGAACAATCTGCAGGTCCCGTTCAGCAGCATGATCCGTAATCACCTTCAGAAAATGAAGATACCGATCGGACATAAAAGCAATTTCATCCGGCAATCCGATTCTGGCATGGGGGACAACCCCATAAACGCCATGGTCTGCAAAATCGTCCATCTGCCGTTTGAGTTCATCCTCATTCAAGTCATCGTTCAAGAACCAAAAGGGAATGAGTGAATAGGTGCGAGGTGGATTATAAAATTGCTGTAACAGTGCCATTGTCCCCTCCTTGTATTAAATGAATCAGCTTGTAATTAAAACTGAACACGTGTCACAAGTCACAATACTATATTCTGGCGAATATTTCTACTTTCGGCTTGTGTAAAAGAGGAATTTATACCTGGTCTTTTTCAGGAAGCGTACCGGCAGCGCGGGCAAGTTCAGCTTCATAACTGGTATATTGATTTGGAATGTATGCGCCAGCAGAGACGATTAGTTTCATTGCATCTTCGACAGTTACATGCAACGTTATTAACTCCTCTGTGGGTAAATAAAGCAGAAAACCAGAAGTTGGATTTGGGGTTGTGGGTAAAAAAATAGCTGTAAGGTCTTTACCCGTGGTGTCTTGTATAACGCCCTGATCACTGGAAGTTACAAAAGCGACAGAATAAATACCTCTGCGGGGATATTCAATCAATACTACCTTTTGAAACACAGACCCTTCACGGTTCATGAAGACATCCCGTATCTGCTGTGCGGCAACATAAATACGGCTCATGAAAGGTATCTTGGCAACAATCTGCTCACCTGCCGCAATCATTTTGCGTGCTACCAGGTATCGGGTAACAAAACCGGTTGTTAAAAACAGCAAGATAGCAGAAAGGAACCCCATACCGCGAAAGTATTGATCGCGCATAATCTGGATAATGTGAATGTTAGAAAAACCTTCGGCAATTATATTCAGACTACGCTCAATAAAACGCTCAATTCCAAATCCCAGATTGTATAACACCCACCAGGAAACCCACAGAGATATTATCAATGGAATCCACACCAACAAACCCGTCAACATATATCGCTTGAGTTGGCGAAAGTACAAGACCAGAAAACCACTACATCCCACAAACTGATCTTCATCTTTTCTATGATTGGAATTTGGTATGTTATTTTTGGTATTGCTTCCCATGTTACTCTCTGAATTCTGGTAATATTTCCAGTCGAATAGAGGATACCTGATTCGCGCCACCGCTGAGCACGGTAATTCTAAATCGCCCCTCTACAATGACTTCACCTTGAACCGGTATTCGTCCCGTTAAATGCATCAACCAGCCACCAATTGTTTCCACCTCATCATCTTCCAGAGAAATTCCGATGGCTTCTGATACATCTTCAAGTGACATACGCGCTTCTATAACATAGGCGTTTGGACCAATCCGGCGCAACAGCCGCGTTTCTTTGTCATGTTCATCATGAATTTCACCAAATATTTCTTCAAGAATATCCTCAAGTGCAATCAGACCATCTGTGCCGCCATATTCATCAATAACAATAGCCATATGCACTTTAGAACCACGTATGAATTCAAGTAAATCATCCAGCTTCATAGTGTCGGGAACATGGAGTATTCCAGGTTTTATGAAACGTATGATATCATCTTTTTCTGGCTCTTCATCGGTTAATACGTCAAATGCATTGACCACACCGATAATATCATCTATTGATTCTCTGAAAATTGGAATACGGGTATAACCACTGTCTTTTAACAAGTCAATCAATTCACTCTTAGAAGCTGTTTCCGGTAAAGCTTTAATGTCAATTCGCGGCACCATAATCTCTTGTGCCTGCCGGGTTTGCAGGTCAATGACCGAATGGATCATGTCCTTCTCTTCTTGCTCGATGGTACCATGGTCTGCACTTTCATCCACCAAATGCCGCATATCTTCCAGAGATGTCATCAGCACCCGCATATCCTGGGTTGCACCACTTGCCATTGCGACAAAGCGCTGCGATATCCAGGTTGTCGGCACAACAACAGGTGCCATGAGGCTGTCTACCAGCCGTATTACCGGTAAGAGCTTCAAGGATAACTGCGTCGGGTGGAGCCGAAACATACTTTTTGGCACCACTTCGCCGAAGGTCAGAAAAAGTGGTGTCGCAATAACCGTTGCCCAGAACGCATCCAACTGACTGCTGATCGCGGCCGTTCCCATTACCAGGGCCAGGTTCGTACCCACCAACACAACGGTTATCATGCGGTCTGGAGTATCTATGTAGCGAAGTAAATGAATCGCATTTCGGTTTCTTTCTTTTTCAGCCAGGTAACGTACCCGAATCGGATTGCTTGAGACAAATCCTGTTTCATATCCTGCAAAAAAAGCATTGAGCAAAATACCTATTACAAACAACCCCAATGCCAACATAAAAATACTCATGAACTCACCTCTCCGTCATCATCGGCAGCTTGCGATGGAACTTTTACGCGTATTTTGTTTACCCGGCGGTTGTCTACTTCAAGTATTTCAAAAATTATCCCCTCATGATTGATCGAATCACCTTCTTCCAGCAATTTCTCTGTTTGGTCCATCAGAAAACCGGCAATTGTTGTGTGTTCATCATCTACCAGTGAGATACCTGCCAATTCATTGAGCGCGTCAATTGAAAATCCACCCTCCAACTCGTAAACACCATGCCCCAGGTCATGGCAATTGTTTTGCGTTTCTTCTTCATCGCCAATGACATCACCCACAACCTCACGCAATGCATCCTGCAAGGTCACCAAACCTTCTGTACCGCCATATTCATCGACCACGATGACCAGATGGGTGTGCAATTGTTGGCAAAAACGTACAAAATCAGCAATGCTGGTCGTTTCCGGAACAAAATGCACTTTCCGCATCAGGGGCCGTATCGGGTCTTCATATGCTTTCGCGGCCAATTTATGCAACAGGTCTTTCGCATAAAGAAGCCCGATGATATGGTCCAAGTCTTCTTCATACACCGGAATACGCGCCAATTGCTTGTCACGGATCAATTCCAGTGCCTCAGCTACCGTTGCCGTCTCAGGTAACACCACCATGTCCGGACGTGGAACAAGTATGCTGCGTACCTTCTCATCACTCACATCAATGATACCTTGAATCATTTTTCGTTCATCAGTCTCAATAACACCAGAAGCTTCACTTTCGGTCAATACCGATTTGAATTCATCATCGGTCATAAAAGGCGCAGGTGGTAGCTCACTGTAGCGGGTTACCCGAAACAAGAATCCAATAAAGGCAATCATGCCCAATCGTAATGGGCGTATAGCATAGTCGGTTATCAGGACTGGAATTGCGGCAGCATTAGCAAAAGCACGTGCCTGTCTGACAACCAGTATTTTGGGTAATATCTCACCAAAATAAAGCAACAGACCTGTGTTTACCATCACTGCAGCAATAAAGGAAACGGTAGTTGAGAAACCAATTACCTCGTCAAACAATTGCTGCATAGGTTGTGCAAGAAAAACACTGAGAGACACATTGGTGATGGAGTTACTCATGAGAATCGTAGTCAGGAGATTTCCTGGGTGCTCCATGAGACGGGCAGCGAGATTGTCCAGCGCATTGTCACTTTCACGCATACTGCGTAAATGCAGCCGATGAAGCGAAAAGAAGGCGACTTCACTTGCGGAGAAGAACCCCGAGATAAGAATTAATATTATCAACAGCGTTATTCGCCCGGGACCAAAAATATCATGCCAGGCCATATCTATAACAGACTGCTGGTCTTGATATTCTACAGACGTTGTTGAAGTGCTGGGCTGCTCACCTGGGGATGCCACATCATGCTGTGCAGATATATTGCTCCCTGTTGCTGCATTCGGTGGCATGCTATCTTCTGGATTTTCACCTGATGATGTACTTTGCACAATTCCGGCAAAGAGCAACAGTAGCGAAACCCAACACAGCGTTATAAACAACTTGCGCATGCTACGACTTCGGGATTTTTTCCCGCTACTATCAACGTCCAAGGACTTCACAACTCCTCCTCGCACGCCCGGATGTAGTCGCCGCGAATGCAGAAAACATTTCGCTTAATTGCGTACCGGACGCCACGCGGTCTCCAAGTCCAGACCAAGATAATCGGCCTGGCGCTGATTCATTTCCGCTGCCAAGGATGGGGTATGATGTTCATAACCCAAAAGGTGCAGTACACCATGACAAAACAACAATAATACTTCCTGACGCATGGCAATCCGCTTCCCGTAGCACCGAGCACATACGGTATCCATTGATATTACCACATCACCCAATACCTTTACTGCCCCTTCAGTTACCCAGGCAGAATCTTGTGGGAATGACAACACATCTGTTGGTTCTGCCTTGTCCCTGTATTTTTTGTTCAACATGGTGATATACATATCATCGCAGAACAACACACTTATTTCCAGTGTTCCCTCACAACCTTCACCCGCGCATATTCGTTCTGCCAATTGGTGAAGTGTCTTGCTTCGACAAGGTAAAGGACCTGTGTTGAGATTAGATATAGCTATTTCCACAACCAGCTTATCCGCCATTGGTACCACCATTTTCTGACATGGTAATAGCCGGGTCCAGGCTCTTTTCAGATTTCATATCCGGATATGCCACGCGTGTGTGCAGATTAATAGAAATTCTTCGCGCAACTACGTCTGCAATGATGTCGAGTTGTCGCAAGGTCAGGTTACAATCATTAAATTGACGATCATTTATTCTGGCAGCAACAATTTTGTCGACAAACTCACGCACACGCTCTTCATTCGGATTCTTTATGGAACGTATTCCTGATTCACATGCATCACATATCATAAGGATAGCTGTTTCAGGATGTTGAGGCTTTGGCCCAGGGTATCGAAAATCATCTTCCTGGACATCTCCATGTTTCTGCTGTTCTATTGCCTGTTGATAAAAATAACCTATCAAAAAGGTACCGTGGTGTTCCAAGATGCCATCGATTATGGGACGTGGCAAATGGTATTCCCGGGCCATTTCCGCACCCTGGGTTACATGCGCTGCAATCGCACGGGCACTCAACCGGGGTGAAAGTGCGTCATGGACATTGTGCCCATTCTGGTTTTCAGCAAAGTATGCCGGACGTCGCATTTTTCCTATATCGTGATAATACGCACACACACGGGCTTTCAAGCCATTGGCGCCGATGGCATCGGCAGCAGCTTCGGCCAATTGACCAAGGAGCAAACTGTGTGCATAAGTACCCGGGACTTCAATTGCCAGTCGATTCAGTAACTCGTTATTCAAGTCTGAATATTCCAGCAATTGTATGTCGGTAGTGATTCCGAACAAACGTTCAAATGGGGACAGCAACGAGGGAACCAGCATCAGGCAGACAGCGCCATTCATCGCTACCAACAACAAGCGTCGCAAGGCAGTATCACTTACCAGGCTGTCCATGGCAATCACTATTGCCAACATCGTAATCAAACCGACAGCCATGGCAGTCAATGATGCCCGTGCCATGTCACTTCGCAAACGAACCCTGAAAATACTAAATACGCCCCCCAAAGACATGACCTGGCCAACAACCAGTAACCGCCAGTCAAATTGGTATTGAGCAGACAAAAGCACGGTTGCAGCAATGCTTAGTACAACGGCCAAATGCACATTGACGAGAATGGCAAAAAGGATTCCAACAGCAGCTACAGGAATCACAAACCCGCTTGGTTCGAAATAACTCCCAATCCACCCGGTGGTTAAAATGAGCAGCAGTAAAATGATCGCCAGGTTAAAATAACGCGCAAGATCAGCTCCGGCATCCGTTAAGATAACCCGAAATGCGCGGTAGAGTCCGACAAGAATTATCCCGACGAGTAGCGAACTAGCCAACAGTGTGCTAATGATGCGACGTCCAGGTTGTGTATCCCCTTCCAGAATTCGATAATACTCTTGTAAATCCGCAATACTCTGTGAAGTCCAGGGTTCACCACCTGCCTGTATTTTCATGTTGGCGCGAATTTCACGTGCTACTGGTTCAATCATTTCTCGCGCACGTTCCCGTGAACCTGCGGTATATACACGGTCGAAACGTAGTGTATCTACGAGAATATCTTCTATGATCTCCAAAGCGGCTTCATGTAGTTTAGCCCATTCTGTAGGCTGGTCTGTTTTCTGTGCAGCCTCCTTGGAGAGATCAACCAGATATAGCTTGAGCTGTTCCAAGGCTTCCTGAGGGCCCGGTACATCAAATAACGACATTTCCGATGAAGTTACCTGTTCTCCCGTCATCGTTATTCGCGAAATGACAATTATTTCACCGGGATTATCCGGTGTTTCTTTACGTATACCCTGACGCAATGTATGTTCCACACTACTCAAGGCCAATTCACGCAACAAATCCCCATAGGTAAATGTTATTACCGTATTTGTCAACGGTTCCAGGCGAATAACCTTTCGAGGTGTATCGGGAGGTGAACCGTCTGGCAGTTCTTCAAATATGCGGATTGGTAAAGTTTCAAGATTTGGTGACAGCCAAAGAACAAGGTTGGCAGTTGACATCAATTCACCCCAGATTGCCTGGTCTTTCAAACCTGTCACAAAGGTATTGAGGCTGCGTTGTACTACGTCTTCTTTTGACTGCGCTGAATTGGAGTCTTGGAGTGCTTCAAATACTGCTTGCACTACCACTTCGCGTTCCGCTTCGATCATCTGGATACGCTGCTCCAGGAGCTGCAAGCGATTGCGTACGCGAATCTGGTCTACCTGGTAATAATTCGGTACCCGTGCAGCAGATTCGTCTTGCGCTGTTCTGGTTGCAGCGAGATCCACCGATTTGAATGAGAATACTGCCCGGATATCATCACGTGGAATTATATTGGTATCAATTTCTGCCGGCAGGGTAGCGACTTTGCCCGGTTCATGCAACAGCAACAAGACCAACAGGCAGAAAGCCACGGCAATAAAGGCTTGCTGTAAACGTCTACGCGTATGGGATTCCCGGTCCTTTTTAGGGGCTAGAACACCCGGTCGCGGCTTTATGGTTCCGCGCCGTATTTTTTTCATGCCTGTGCCAGTCCTTTGTCTATCAGCAAGTCACCATCGCTGGCATCAGATGTGTCGTCGTCCTGGTTTCCCTCATACGCGTTGATAATACATTGTACAAGCGGATTCCGCACAACATCTTTTTTTGTCAGATAGACAATGCCAATACCGGGAATATCTTTTAGCAGGTTGCGCGCATCCTCGAGCCCGGAACGTGCGCCACGGGGCAAATCACCCTGGGTAATATCGCCAGTAACCACCATACGCGAACCTTGCCCAAGCCGTGTAAGAAACATTTTCATCTGGTCTGGCGTGGTATTCTGCGCTTCATCCAGAATGATAAAAGCTTGGTCCAGAGTACGCCCACGCATAAATGCCAAAGGCGCCACTTCTATGCGTTGTTGTTCTATCAGACGTTGCGCACGTTCCATGTCGACCATGGAAAACAAGGCATCGAACAAGGGACGCAGATACGGATTGACCTTTTCTGCCATGTCACCGGGTAAAAATCCGAGACTTTCCCCTGCCTCCACAGCGGGTCGGGTCAACACCAGACGCTGTACCTGACGATTCAACAATGCTGATACGGCAGCAGCCATGGCCAAATAGGTTTTTCCGGTGCCTGCCGGGCCAATACCAAGGGTCATTTCACTGTTTTGAATGGTGTCCAGATAAACCTTTTGGCCGCGGGTACGTGGGCGGATATGGATGTCCTTGCGAAGTACCGTTGTATTGCCACCAAAGACTTCTCCAAGTCCCTTGACGTCTTTATCACGGGCTTCACCCAAGGCATATTCCACATCTTTGATGGTGGGTGTGTGACCACTACGCACAGCAGATAATAATTCGCGCAATAAATCACCGATGATTTGCGCGTGCTCGTCGTCACCAATCACCACAACCTTTGCGCCTCGGTCCACAATGCGTACCTGGAATTGATCTTGAATATAACGGCGAAGTTCACCGTTTTTTCCGAGGAGTCGTATTGCTTCCTCTTGATTATGTAGCAAAATTTCTTGGCTCAGGGCCGTATCCGCTTCCTCTTATGTCCCGAAATAAAAATCATTGATAAAATATAGAACAGATAGTTTTTCAGTTTTGAATTGATGAGAATCCTGTTGGGCTTGTCATTCCTGATGGTCTAGTGGCCGCTCTTCAATGCGAAACACAATTTCACCATCCCGTACAAACTGATTCCAATAACGAATGGATGCCTCAATTTCCAGCGGGTCCTGGCTGAGTCCTTCCAGACGTTGCTGCTCTTCTTCCAGCATGGCTTGGAGATTGACTACTTCACGTTCGAGATTCCTGATGGATTGCTCCCGTTCCCGGTGATTATCATACCGATCTGGTAAACGCCAATGGCGTGCATACACCACAGTGAATGCTGTAACCAATATCATTGCCAGAAAAAATCGTAATTTACTTGGTCGTTCCATAATCTTGCTCCGGGGAGGTTGATGCCTCCCCGGTTAAATCACAATAAGGTTTATTCATTATTACTGAACAACTGTACTCAATCTCGTGTCAGGGTATCAATTTCAGACCCATAACCACCGCACCAAACGTTCGGCACAATGATTGTGAACACTGTTTTGTTACCAAATACATTGTACGATGCCAAGTGTTTACTTGTCGAAATTTTAACCTACACCATTAACAATTAATTACAGTGAAATATTGTAAAAAGCGTCTTTACCCAAATATGCTGCCTGGTCGCCCAGGTCTTCCTCAATACGTAACAGTTGATTGTACTTGGCAATACGATCACTACGGGAAGCAGAACCCGTTTTGATTTGACCAGCATTAATAGCAACAGCAATGTCGGCTATGGTGTAGTCTTCCGTTTCGCCACTACGATGAGAAAGCACTGTGGTGTATTTTGCGCGGTGCGCCATCTGGCAAGCTTCCAGTGTTTCGGTCAAAGTACCAATCTGGTTTACCTTAACCAGGATTGAATTGCCAACACCTTCCTTAATGCCACGATTCAAATATTCTGTATTGGTGACAAACAAATCATCACCCACCAACTGAACTGTATCACCGATTGAATCGGTCAATTGCTTCCATCCAGCCCAATCGCCTTCATCTAATCCGTCTTCAATGGAGATAATCGGGTATTTACCCCGTAATTCTTTCCAGAATTGTATCATATCCGCGGAAGATTTTTCTGGTTGCGCTTCGGCTTCCATCTTATAGACGCCATCTTTGTAAAATTCACTGGCCGCCGGGTCCATGGCAATCCAGATTTCTTTGCCTGCTTCATAACCGGCTTGCTTGATGGCCTGAAGAATAACTTCTATGGCTTGGGCATTGGAACTTAAATCAGGAGCAAAGCCGCCTTCATCACCAACAGAAGTATTCAACCCCATGCCCTTCAAAACAGATTTGAGCGCGTGGAAGACTTCGGCGCCCATACGCAGTGCTTCTTTAAATGTCGGGGCACCAACTGGCATGACCATGAATTCCTGAATATCGACATTGTTGTCGGCATGCGCGCCACCATTGAGGATATTCATCATGGGTACGGGCAAGGTATGCGCATTGACGCCACCAAGGTACCGGTATAACGGCATCTCCAGCGCTTCTGCTGCCGCCTTGGCCGTTGCCATGGATACACCTAAAATCGCATTGGCGCCCAGGTTACCCTTATTCTTTGTACCGTCCAGTTTGCACATGGTCAGGTCAATTTCACGCTGGTTCAAAGCATCCAGGCCCATAAGTTCCTGCGCCAGAGTTTCATTAACATTTTCTACAGCTTTGCTGACACCTTTGCCAAGGTAACGGCTTTTATCACCATCACGCAATTCAACTGCTTCATTCTCACCTGTAGATGCACCGGAGGGTACTGCGGCACGCCCAACAACACCAGATGCCAGGTAGACATCAACTTCTACTGTTGGGTTACCACGTGAGTCCAGGATTTCGCGTGCTTGAATACCAGTTATACGAGTCATAATTTTCCTCTACTTTCTGTAATCTGCCCCACGTTCCCCCAGTGGGCATCGTGAAGCCAATCTCCAATTGGTTCTATGTCTGAATACATGACAGATTAGCTCATGATATGGACAGTTGCCCGGAAGGACAACAAAATGGCAATTTTCGCAATATCTTAATGTAAACAGGAATATCAGGACCAGTTCTTCTCTGTTCTGCTATACTGAACCTGTATCTGCAAATCAGCTTTTCCAAGGGTAAAAAAAGTCCCGCGCACCCCGGTTTAAAAAATCATCTTCCTCGTCATTATACAAAATAGTTGGCCGGCGCAGTAAGTCATCTGCATTTTCTGATGCCAGTCCATCGTATCGTCGAGACATCATTTCATACCCACTGCTCACCACCACCACCAAGGGAGCCAAAGAAAACAAGAACAATACGGGTGGGGCCAGGGAGGCTATTCCAATTATAAAGCACACCAACGCCAGGCCCAGTGTTTGTTTCAGATTACCTACCACCAGCAACGCGCTGAGCTTAACTGTTTCTATTACACCAGCACCTTTTTGTACCAATGTTACTGGCGAATACATGGCAGTCAACGCAACAAAGGCTGCGCCCCACAACGCGAAAGCAGCAAAAGTGAATCCCAGCAAGGGATACGACTCAGAAAAAATATCGACATACAACATGGCACTGACCAGCAAAGCCCCAATGGAACCAGTGGTCACAAGGCCAATCATTATGGCTCGCAAGGCAAACCGACGAATACCCAGGAAAAAGCTGCCAACAAAGCCTTCACGCGTTTCGATAATCTCTTTCGTCATGAAAGCCAGACCCGACATCATTATGGGCAATAAAATGCCAAATATAACACCAAATGCCAGCACGGCACCCAGTATAAACGGTGGCGAATCCTCCGATATAATGGCACCATAGAAAAAAACACCCACAGGTGTCAGCAGCAAAATACACAACAGATTGATCAACATCAACTTGAGCAAATGATCATAAGCCACCCAAAAGGCCATTTTTAAGGTTCTACTGAACATGATTGCCCCTCGGCCTCCACATCAACATTTCCCTGCTGGAAATGCAGGAGAATACGCGAGAAGATGTGTGCAATGTCGGGAGGCTTATATCAGCACCCGAACACGACTGCGGTGACGCAAGTCGTCCATCCAACGACGGTATCGCTCATCAGCGCGTTGTGAACGCAACATGGGCTCGATTTGTGTGCGAACCTGATCGTAGGTGGGAACACTTTCCCCTTCGCGGGCATCTACACGCAGCAAATGGAATCCGAAATCTGTTTCGACAAGGTCACTGATTTCCCCTTCTGGGAGATCGAATACGACAACTTCCAGTGCCTCCACAAGATCATTGCGTTGTACCCAGCCTACCAAACCGCCATTATCCGCATCGGGTCCTTCAGAATGGCGGGTAGCCAACGTGGCAAAATCCGCACCGAGCAACAACTCATCACGAAGCGATTCCAATTGGGTGCGAACACGGGCACGCTCTCCTGCTTCCTGCCCGGCACCAAGGAAAATACGGCGAACCTGCACCCGCTCAGAACGCACAAACTGGTTGCGGTTGTCCTGGAAATATTGGGCCATATCACTTTCAGTGACTACCACCTGCTGTTCAAATTCACGACGCTTCTGCATACCAAAAGAAATTGCCATGATTTGCTTTCGCATACTATCACGAAAATCACTCAAGGTCTCACCTGATTGTTGCAAAATCCGATTAAATTCTTCTTCAGAATCATATTGCCGCCGTATCATGGTCAGCCGTTCTTCAATGGCATCATCTGGAACCTGCATTCCCATCTGTTGTGCTTGGCGATACAATATTTTCTGATCGATTGCCTGGTCCAGCGCATCACGGAAAACTTTCTCAAGCTCCCGATTAAAGGCTTCCTGCGATGTTATGGTTGCCTGAAGGTTCATGATTAAAGGCTGGATTTCATCCAGTATGTCGCTGCGCAAGATCGGTTCTGAACCAACAGTCGCAACAATTTCATCGACAATGGTGGTTTGTCCAACTGCGGCACCTGTAAACAGCATAATTCCCACACAGAGCACACCCAGCGTTCGAAGCATCATAATAACCCTCGCAAAATGCCCCAGGCATCTTTATTTTGGCTTGGCATTGATTAGATAAACGGGTGGTAGTATAGCACAAATCAGCATTTTTAAACAAAACCACGCTTCAGAAAATATGCGCACACCTACCGGAAGCAAAATTGCTTGCGTATGGGATATATAGCTGTTGGATAAACTCGAAATCAGCCATTTTAAATCATCGGCAAGCACATTTATTCAGAATCTGATGCATCCGAAACTTCTACTGGCTTTACAGCGGAAGTAAATGCCCTGAGCAACTCATTGTGGCGGAGCGAAGTACTGCGCCGGCTCTCGTCCAGCCGATGGGCTACAAACTGGGCACTGGGGCTGCCACCCCAGATTTCATACGCACCTACATTCCGGGTTACCACACTGCCCGGCATAATCACCGCCCCCTCTTCAATCACCACCCCCGGCATTATGTAGCACTTAGCACCGATAAAGCATTTCGCCTTAATCGTTATAGGGTGGATGATCGGAGGCGTATACCGCCAGTGCGCATCCGTCCCCTGGAACACATGATTGTTGTCACGCAAAATGCTGTACGGCCCGATATAACAGTCATCTCCTATCATGATCGCTTCATTGCTGTGCATCATCACATAATCACTAATCACCACACGATGCCCGATATGGATCGTACCCTTCTTTTTCGTGTCCAACACCAGATTGTTGCCCAACACAACCTGATCACCCAGATGGATGATACCACTGATCTCCATCCGGTCTCCCAGATAAGTACACGACTTGCCGACCGAAGTAAATTTGCTCCAGATACTTTTTCTCCGGTAATTTTCCAGTAACTTTACCCAGTTCATCATTTCATTCCTTCCGCTCCGGATTTTATTGTATCCCAGAACCAGAACCCGGATAAACCTGAAAGCAGTTGGCACTGATTTTTAACCAAGTTTTGCCACATCAGACAGTGCCAGACAGGAGTGGTGAGAGCCGGAGCCAGCCGAAGGAAAAAGCTTATATCTGTGTTTGATTCGCCGAATGCATTTCTATTTTAGTAATGCATGAAGAAATTAAAATGGACTTTGGAACCATACCAGACAATGAATGCGCTGGGTATGAAAACGAATAGAAGTACATGTGCAGGAAAGCTTTAAAGTAAATATTTAATGAGCAACGCAACTATATTCGAGCAGATGAGGGACAAATACCTCAGTCGCGTTGATGAATTCTATGCCAAAGTACGTAAGAGGATTGTAGAATTAGATCCCAGTGCCGAGTTCAGCAAAGAAGTAGTCACGCTCAACGAAGAGCTGGTTGCTCCATATCAAGCCAGGATACTCATTATCAATCGCCCTACATATAAACCGGTGCGCTTAATTCCTCGCAGAGCATGGTTCATTGGAGCCAAGGGCTGTGTAGATATGAAGAGTGACCTTGGTATAGAAACGCTTGTATATGTTTCGGAGGGCGGACCAGCCATTAGAATTGACATGTTTGCCGAAAATGGAAAAATACTCAAAAAAAGTGAGATACACCCCATTGAAAACGATGTAGCCAAAGGATGGGTATTCGTCCAGAATCGCCAGATAGGCATGTTACCTTCCTTGGACGCTGATTTATTATACCGTCTGCTGGAGGTACTTGGAAAATGACGAATCCACTGGATGAGCATATCGAAGCATTTCAAACTGCGTGTGATGCGATCAAAGTAGCCAGAAGAGTTCTCGATCAGCGTCTGAATCCCGTTTCGAATCCCGGTTTTTACGGACGAACTCTGGAAGAAGGCCACGATATGCTGGATCGAGTGGAAGAACAACTCAGCAAGATTATCGCCTTCGCTTTGTTTGCCACTTTCGATCGGTCCCTCCGAGTTCATATTTCCACCAGCCTTCAACCTGTGTCTTCAAGTTCGACAACGCCAGCCGAACTATCCTACTTAACCACCAACAAGAACTACCCCATGGGCGAATGCCATGAAGAATCTGGCAAGCCAGTGAGATAAGAACATGGGGGAAAGGGGGAGTTGTATCTACACATAGAAACATCGGGCGAATTGCTCACCCAAACGGTCTGTCAACTAAAAAATCGGCTCCATGCGAGGCTTGAAAAAATATAAAAAACGGTTAGATATCCGGAATGCCTCACTGATACAACATCATTCGTATGAGACACAAATCGCGCCGGAGTATACCCGATTACAGGCAGCTTCCGGCGCGATGTCATCCAAACTGAACACTATGGTTTAGGGTTGACTACATTAAAAATATCTGCGCATCAACCATAACCACCCATTACAGCCATCCAGGTACTTAATTGCTCACCACCGACACCAGCGACTGAATTCAGATCGGTGCTGTTGGCAACCGGGAATTTGGACTTGTAACGCACAAATTCCACATGCCCATCCATATAGAGCACATTGGAACCACCGGGTACATGGTTGAAGGTAACAACAGCACTGCCCTTACGGTCTGTACCGATGTCCCAGATACCCCGGTCCGCCCAAGAGTCAAACATCACCACCAACTCACTCTCGGCCGCTCCCGCAGCACCGGGATTGTTGATGTCTGTAATGAAGAAACGACTCACACCTTCACGTAAACGAGGATAACTACCGGGCAAATCCGTGCCATCGTCATCAATAGAGCCAAAACGACGATTCAGAGGTTTTGCATCACCATTGAGTCCTGGCCATTGAGGATTTACTGCCAAGTCAAATATGTCTTCAGGAGCCATGTCCGGTGTAAAGTCACACCCCTGTGGTTCCCAATAAGCACGGTTGTAAATGGTTCGGTTATTGTATTCGGGCCAATCTGAAAACATCCAGTTATAAATGGTCATGAGGTCCATGAGTTGTGAAGGGGTCTGTACCGCATGGGGCAAGTATAAGTACGAGACCGACAGGGACAGCATGAAATCCAGACACACCGGACGTTTGTTGGGATTGTTGACCCGATCCTCGGCTGTCATCTGGGCGATGCGCTCAATTTTACCGGGATAATCTCCCTCAATATTAAAGAAACCTTGCCAATACCCACTGTGAGAATCGGACGGACAGACATTGATCGCCGGATCATTCCAATAATCCGGGTATAATGCACCACCGTCAAAATTCATCAAAGCGGTGGTGGTTGAAGTTTGAACCAAGGATGCTTTGCTGGGATACATGCCATTGTTTTCATTGGAAAACATCTTGAAAATAATACCAAATTGCTTCAGGTTATTTGCGCAGGAAGCACGACGAGCGGCTTCTCTGGCACGGGCCAATGCAGGTAGCAGGATAGCTGCAAGAATGCCAATGATAGCAATCACCACCAGCAATTCAATGAGCGTAAAGCCCTTTTTCTTTTGCATAAACATGATGAATAGTACTCCTAATTTTTAAAATAAATAAATAACTAATAATTATATGACTACTAATTATCACAATACTTTTTCTCTTATAAGCACCTCCCTTCCGGATTCATATCCGGTGTTGTCTGTTGCGCCGTTGTTATTTGGATCGACGGTGTCCGCCTTCAAGTTACATGACTCGCGAACCCGAAGCCTACCCGGTAGGTATATCACCCTGCCTGGCTCTGCTTGGCCTTCCAGTTCTGCAAACAACTGGCGTGTTGTTTCTGCTGCCAGTTGCTGAAAACCGATATCAAATGCCGTTAATGTCGGGGTCATGTGCTCAAAAGCATGATCATCCCCATATACAATCAATTCAATGTCTTCAGGGCATCGAATTTCCCGATGCTGCATTTCCCGGAATACATAAAAGGCTAAATCGTTACGCCCGATGATAATGGCAGTAGGCAATGGTCTGTGGTCAAACACTGCACGGGCGATATTCTGCATGTCTCTCGGTTTGAATGAACCAAACAATACAGGCAGGTTTACAGTAGAAGTGCCCATTTCTTCCAGGGCCAAATGGAATCCGCGAAGCCGTAATATGCTCAGAGGAGCATCAAACTCTTCGGCCAATAACAAGCCAATCCGCTCGTGACCAGCTTCGACAAGTGCTTTGGTTATCTGATAATGCACTGTGGTGTTGTCTATACAGACGGAGGTAATCTGAGATTGTGTTGGATTGGGGCCAATAAACACCAAGGGTAGCCCGGCACGTATTGCATCTTCATATCGGGGGTACTTGGGGTTGGGGGTGGCGTAGACCAGACCATCAACAAAATCCAGCCGGGGATCACTTCGGTATGCCGCTCCATCCCCCCGATATTCATATCGTTCAAAAATATGGATGTCGTGATTACTTGGATGCGTTACCATCTGGACACCACACACCAGTTTTCCAATGTGGGCGGTATGCATTTCGACCCAAGAGTCTTGAAGTGGGTTAGGCGGCATATAGCTTGGTATGGAAAGCCCAATTATTTCTTTTCGCTGATTACGAAGACCTTGGGCCAGGCGATTCGGATGATACCCCAATTCCTGAATGGCCTTGTAAACGCGTTGCTTTGTTTCGTCGGTAATCTTGATTGTTGAGGTTTTGTTATTCATCAACCGGGACACAGTTGCACGGCTAACACCTGCCTGTGCGGCCACTTCACTCATAGTTACCTTGTTTTTACGTATTCTCATAAAATTAATATAAATCACCCATATCTCATATAGAAATGGTGTTATGAATTATGGAAAAAACGTTAATAATATTATGTAATTAAATGTGACATATATTTATATGTTGTCCAAAAAAAGTTACACGTGTTACTTAATCATAACCTGTCGATTTCCATTTGTCAAGTATTTTTACATAAATTATTATTGATAGCAAAATAATATATAAGCATACATTAAAACAACTCTTTTCTCGACAGTAATCGAAGAGCAATGACAATTAACGTAGCTGGCTATGCGAATTTTGCTTCCCAGCTCATGAATAGATCTGCGGAATAAGTGATTTAAAAAGTTAAAAGGTTTCTGTTGAAAATATAGAAATGGGCTGTGGTCCAGGGGGGGACAAACGTGAGTTTCAGATGAAATATAAAAATGAACTTTGTTCTGGAATAAGCGTATTCTGGATCAGGAATCTTTTGTACGGACAAAACCAGTAATAAGGGGGAAACAATCATGGCCAAGCAAAAATTATTACGATGCAGCTACCGGGAATTATTCGTCATACTGTGCTTGCTTACCGTAGTCTTCCTTATCATCGTCGTGCCACTCGTCAGCGAGCATCGCCACACCGCCGCCCGGAAGTTTTGCGCTAACAACCTCAAGCAATGGGGGTGGGTATTCATGATGTACAGCCGGGAAAATAGAGGCCTCTTCCCACCTGGAACACGTATTTATCCCTATCATAATGACCAGCCACTTACCTGGTTGTCTGGTGTGGATATTGCATCGTTGTATGACGATTACATTACCGACTTTACCATTGCTGTATGTCCATCTGCTCCAAGGCAGGATCATGATCCCTTCGATATAGGAGGGTTTCGTATCCCACGGGATTATGGACAGCACATGGCGCGTTTAAAGGCACTGGCTGAAGAGCACAACGATCGAATTTGTCTGGATTTTTATGGATCATTGCCGATTTTCTATTTCTACAACAGCCATTTAGTTGTACACCCGACGCAAATGCTTGAACTGGCATTGATTAGCAATCACATGTGGCAAGAAGATACCCAGGCAACGATTCGCGATGCTTCATCTCTTGAACCACTCGGTTGTGGCCACCTGAACCTTTGGCAAGCCCATACCTTTAACAGAGAGAACTATAGCGCTGAATTGTTGGATACACTGGAGGCCGACAAGGGCCTGACTATGGTTTCCCGGATAAGAAGCAACCCGTTATATAGAGGTTCATTCAATGATCATTCTGGACCGCATCAATTTTTTCCCGTCATGATGGACGTGTATTGGGACACACGCAATCTTCCGGAGGAGATACCTGCGGGACTGAGAAAACCACAAGCCACCTTCCGCGCTGCGCACGCCTCCAGGGGCATCAATATCTTGTATTCCCAAGGAAATGTAAGTTGGTATTCACTGGAAGATTATAACTCCTTCATGAATATTGGCTACAGTCATCAAACTTTTGAGGCTGAGTATGGTAGTAATTTTTATATATCCCCTTTTGGAGAGACCATGCGCAATGCGTGGGATATGGACGAAATTGAAGGCCGGTATGAAGAATTAAAATACCTTCTGTACTACATGGGCGGGCACGGTTAATGTTGACGTATTAATCAAACTGTAAAAATTCCGTTACTACCGTGCCTGAAAGTAATCATGAAACTCGGTGGCTGGATATCGTATTGTATTCTCAAGTTTGATACGATTGGGACGCTGCTCAGTTCCTTGGAATTACTGTCCTGATTCATTTATATATAGCTTCAGCCTGGGAGGAAAAACAATGATCTACCGCGCACTACCTATACTTATAATGCTGATGTGCCTGGCGCTACCTGGCTTTACACTGGACTTGTTTGTAGCGCCGGAAGGCGATGACAGCAACCCCGGTACCCGGGAAGCTCCCCTGCAATCATTGGAGAAGGCCCGTGATCTCATCCGGGAGTATCGCGCGGATGCGTCTGTTTTACCTGACACAAATATTCAGGTCATTCTTAGGGAAGGCAGGTATTTTCTGGAACACACGTTTGAACTCACTCAAGAGGACTCCGGCACTTCCGATGCTCCGGTTATATATCGAGCGGCTGAAGGTGAAAGCGTTTATCTTGATGGGGGCATACTGCTTGATCCTGCGTTGTTTGTCCCGGTTACAGATGCGTCTATTCTGAATCGTTTGCCCGTTGCTGTACACGATAAAATCGTTCAAATTGATCTTGGCGCATTAGGCATCACGGACTATGGAGAATTCGGCCCAAGGGGCTGGGGACGCCCAACGGCATCCGTGCCGATGGAGCTGTTTGTAGACAGCGTCCCGCAATCCATTGCCCGCTGGCCCAACGAGGGCAGTATTCCGCTGGGGGAAGTCCTGGCGGGAGGGCAGGATGAATCCGACCAACCGGGTGTTTTCAGGATCACAACAGACCGGGCAGAACGTTGGCAAGAGGCCGAAGACCTGTATATAACCGGATTGTTTGGTGTGACGTGGGCACATGACATGGTTGGTATTGCCGCAATGGACCTGGAAGCAGGTACATTCACCACACGGCAGCCACATTCATACGGATTTCGTCAGCCCGGTTTTCCTTCCAATTTTACAACACAATACCATGTCATAAATTTACTGGAAGAGATTGAAGTGCCTGGCGAGTATTATCTCAATCGTCATACCGGCTTGTTGTATTTCTATCCTCCGCACCCTTTGGATTACTCAACAATTCAAGTTTCCCGTCTTGCAGAACCGTTAATTCACCTTGAAAATGTTTCACATGTTCATTTTGAAGGCTTAACGCTGGAAAATGGCCGAGACCTTGGAATCGTTATTTCAGGAGGTACGGGAGCACGCGTTTCAGGTTGCACCCTGCGTACCCTGGGTTTACGGGCAATTACCATCAATGGCGGCAATGACCACGCTGTTATCGCATCCGACATTTACCACGTAGGTATGGGCGGCATTGCATTGAATGGTGGCACCCGAGAAACCTTGACACCGGCTGGTCATGTTGTACGGAATTGTGACATACATCGTTACAATCGCTGGGTTCAATTTTACAATCCGGCAGTTTCAGTCTCTGGCGTCGGTAATCGCGTGGAGCACTCTCATATGCACCACGCGCTGCACCAGGCGATTACTTTTGGTGGCAATGAACATGTATTTGAATACAATGAAATTCATCATGTATTGCAGGATATTTCGGATATGGGTTCCATCTACGTAGGCCGCGATCCCACCTTCGCTGGCAATATCATCCGTCACAACTTCTTTCATCATCTGTCGTTACAACATGAAGGCGGACCAGGGGTTCAAGCGATATTTTTTGATGATGACACCATATACGTGGCGCTGGTATATGGGAACGTTTTTTTTCAGACCGGTTCTACTGGTGTTATTAAATTCCATGGAGGCGGTGGTTCTTCAATCGTAAACAATATCGCAATCGACAGTCCCCAACTCGTGCTAGATGGTCCGGGTGATGTTGAAGGGATTAAGCGGGCTATCAGTAAAATGCTCACGGATGAGCCACATCAACACGGTTTTCCTGCCAAGATAGAGGCGATGAACATTGCGGAGGAACCGTATCGCAGTCGGTACCCCTATATTTATGAAACGTATGCGGAAGGGTATAACAAAGGCACACCACGGTGGAACAATTACGAAGTGAGCCAGGACTTAAGCTTCTTTGTCGACCCGGAAAATTTGGATTTTACCTTGCGGGAAGATGCAGCCGTATTGGAGTGGGTTGCAGAAGATGTCTATGACCGGGTCTATGGTGTTGATGGCGAAGACATACCTTTTCAGGCAATACCCTTTGACTTAATTGGCTTGAAGCAGGATACCTACCGGACAACTCTCGGCCCAATGCCATTCAAGAAATCAGGTCCACTGAAAGGAGCCCTGGACATAAACAGAGAAAGTGGACTCCTGTGGTGGGAACCATCACACAATGCAGACGGTTACCGGGTACGCATTGCACTTGATGCGGAATTGGAATTGCTTGTGGTGGATACAAAAGTGGATAAAAATTATTTCGAGATAACGGATTTGGAACCGTCAACACAATATTATTGGCAAATTGATGCGATAATAAACCTGTCACGATCAAACCGTGGAACGCGCGTTGCCGATGCTCCGCCCTGGCATTTCACAACAGACCATTCGGAATAGGGGTAAACATATTAAAGAGTTGTTTCAGCCTGGAAGTAGTAAGCAGTGACAAATGCTACATTATGTTGTTGCTTTTGTTGTTGTTTTAAGAATTAACAACATGCTGCGATAAACTGATTCATCAGACTAAAGCGTACTTAGTTTTCTGGAGCGTCTTCGATTTCACGCTCCAGAAGCAGATTGACGCCCCCTTTCCACGAAGCCAAGCTGCGCAGGTCAATATTCCCATAGAGCCTGTTTAGCCGCCATCCCTCGCTTCCTAATGCATTGAGGGTATCCAGAAGCTGCTCTTCTTTTTGCTTTCCCGTCATAAATTTTAAAAATTCAATCCGATACTCGTATCGCTTCACGATATTAGCCTCCATTCCTTGAATTATATATACCTTGTCTTCGATACACCAGATCACGACTGTGACATACCGTACATCGAAGCGGTCGGGTTGATTCAATTTCGAGAATCATCTGGTCGGCTACAAAACGCATGGCGTGTGTCTGGTAGCCTTTCAATCCATATTCCCGATACAGTTAACCAGGGATTTTGAGCATATTGCTTCAATTGTTTTATATGAAACCTAAAAAGGTATCACATGCTCTTACCATGTCACAAATGTATGCTAATTCCGGATGAACCGAGAAACTACATTCCAAATATAGTACTCAATACCCGCGTGGTGGGATAGGACGTCCCATCAGATGGCAGCCATAAGCTTTAACACGTGCAGTGATAAAAATCCATTCCATGTAGAGTGCCATCCAGAACAAGTCCTTCGGGAAATAACGTGGTACCCATAAAGGGGTTACCAGAAAACGTAACATTGCATAGATGACATAAGGAAACAGCGGCGCACCAAGTCGGTGCTGGATATAAACCCCCAGCGCGCCAGTTGCCCGCATACGGCGTATGGCACCGTCTATACTGGATTGATAGCGGTGCGTAACCGGCACACTGCCGTCGTAGGCAATCCGGATGTTTTGTGAACGCAATCGCAAACAAAACTCCCAATCTTCTGCCGCCTGAAGCGGTTCATCCAGGAATCCCCCCACGGCATTAAACGTTTCGCGGTCAATCATGAAATTCATCATGGGTGTCGCACGCATGGTACGGCCCGAAGCGGGAATGCTTATTTTGTTGCGGTAATGCAGGTAACGCTCAACAGGTGTTTTTTTTGAGTACGAGGCAACGCGCCCGGAAACGGGTCTCCGTTTGTGTTGTTGGAACGCAGCTACCATGCCAGTTATCCAATCCTCAGGTACCAAGACATCATCATCTGTGAACAACAGCACATCACCGGTTGCCAGCTTGACACCTGCATTGCGGGCAGGCCCCGGTCCCATATTGTCTATATGCACTGCCCGGAAAAACTTTGGTGCGTATTCCTGGTAATTGTGCAAAATTTCTGCTGTTTCATCGGTTGAGCCATCATTCACATACAGAATTTCAAATGATTCATAATCCTGTGCCAACAATGTGTCGATATTGTCGCAAATCAGAATACCCCTGTTATGTGTGGGTACAATCACACTCACACGAAGCGGTATTTCGCTCATTCAAAACACTCCCTTTCCCATTGACACGGTCTTGCTTTGGACGAGTATTCACCAGTCCAATGGTGCTACTGCGATGCTATTCGCCATATACCGTGATAACCACAGTACGCTGGCGCGGCTTTGTATCGAACTCAATATGAAATATCTGCTGCCAGGTTCCCAAAATCAATTCTCCCTCCGAAATTGGTACGGTTAATGAAGGTCCCATCAGTGTCGCCTGCAAATGAGAATGGCCATTACCATCATGCCAGGCTTTTTCATGTCCGTAATGTGTGCCCGGTGGGAAGAGTCGGTTCAGTTCACGTGGCAAGTCCTCTTGCAGTCCCGGTTCAAACTCGATGGTGCCGACAGAAGCCGTGCTGCCGACATTGAACACATTAACCATTCCTGATTGCACACCAGCACGCCCAATAACAGCCTGAACCTGGCTGGTAATATCTTGCATTTGGCCTGACTTGCTGGTACTGAAGGTTATTGATTCCTGAAAAACCATGTCGAAATGTTCCTTCTTTATGGTAAAGAGTAATCTATATGTACAGTGTAGTTATATCATCTTGTGACAAAATTGTCATGAATACAGCGTCTAATGCATTATCTGATTAATTTTGATGATATACTTTAATTAGCGTTGATTCGTACATTGCATCTATTTTATTGCACTATAGTTTCATTATATCAGGAATTTGCGATGCATTGTCAGTTGTCAATAGGGGAACTGATTCTCAATGTTGATATTTTGGTCATGTAGCTAAAGTCCGAGGCATGTAAAGATGATTCAGACCAGATTGAAATCACTACTGGAATCCAACACGATGGAAGGTGCAGCCGCCCTCACATTTGAGGAGCAAGATCAAGTTGTCCGATGTGTGGCGTGTGGTCATAGGTGTCTGATTCGTCCCGGTAAAGCCGGTATATGCCGTGTACGCTTCAATGAAGCGGGACATCTGCGTGTGCCTGCGGGTTATGTTGCTGGGCTTCAGATTGATCCCATTGAGAAAAAACCTTTTTTTCATGCTTATCCCGGAAACAATGCCCTGTCTTTCGGTATGCTGGGCTGTGATTTACACTGCTCGTATTGCCAGAACTGGGTTACCAGCCAGGCTTTACGAGATGATGAAGCAGTAGTCATGCCGCGTTTCGTATCTGCGGAGAAACTCGTGTCGATTGCTCTCGAGCATGGAACACCTGTTATGGTGAGCACCTACAACGAACCTTTGATTACAGCAGACTGGGCTATGGAAGTGTTTCAATGTGCCCATAAACACGGTATCGTGTGTGGGTTCGTAAGTAATGGTAATGCGACCCCAGAAGTGCTGGAATACTTGCGTCCCTGCGTTGCGCTGTACAAAGTAGACCTAAAAAGTTTTCGTGACAAGGCGTATCGCAGCCTGGGGTGTACGCTGCAAAATGTCCTCGACAGTATACACCGCCTGAAAAAGTCAGGTTTCTGGGTAGAATTGGTTACACTGATAATTCCGGGCTTTAACGACAGTGCAGAAGAGCTTCGCGAAATGGCTGAATTTATCGCTGATGTAGATTGCAACATTCCTTGGCATATAACAGCATTCCACCCTGATTACAAAATGACTGATCCGCCACGAACTTCTGTTGACTCGCTGTTACATGCATATGATCTTGGGCGAGAAGCCGGGTTGCACTTTGTGTATCCAGGAAACCTGCCCGGTCTGGTTGGTAATCGCGAAAACACCTACTGCCCAACATGTAAAACGACGTTGATAGAACGCCAAGGCTTTTTTGTACAAAGCAACCATCTAAGCGCTGGACACTGCCCGAAATGTGACACTGAAATTCCCGGGGTCTGGCAAGCCAATGCCCCAGCATCAAGTATAGGTGATGGATTGCCCCGCTCCGTACACTGGTAAACCCAAAATCTGGTTTGATATTGATGGAATAGCAATATACTGTGTGTTAATTTCGATATATGTATAGACTTGTAAGCCCATTATATATTTTGTCTGGTTTACTGATAAGGAAATCGCCTGATATATAACTGGACAGGTGAACTGGCTGTATATGTGACAGCTAGTATTGGTGGCGAATCAGGTCTTAACTTAATAACAATTGATTACCAATTGCTAAAATTAACAGCTGTATACAAGATTGAATGAAATCAATATTACTCGGTTGATTCAATAGGTTCTGCCGCTAGAGTACGTGGAATGAGAATCTCACTGCCGAGAGCGATGATGTCCGGGTTGCGAATATCATTCAACTCGACCAGTACAGTCATTGGAACGCCATGTCGATCGGCAATGCGCTGTAGACTATCACCTATCTGAATGGTGTGGCGAATGAATTCATCGTTATCTGTAGTGTGGGCCTGTTCCTCTTCTTGCTCTGAATCTGGCACTGGTGTTGTGTCATTTTCTTCCACCATATCCGGTGTACTTTCTGGCGCAATTTCTGGTGTATCTTCCAGCGCAACTTCCTCAGAAGGTTCCGCCCCGTCTTTTTCTGAAAGGTGTATTTCAAGTTTATAACCTTCTTTGACAACATCGGAATCCAGGGCATTCCATCGCTTAATATCTTCTGGAGTTACGCCATAGCGTCGGGCGATATTATACAAGGTGTCGCCGGAAGTAATGGTATGGGTGACCGTTTGTTGTGCATGGTCTGTATCAAGGGATGCTTCAGTATCCTGTTCCGGGACATAATCCAGTTCTGGCGTTTCCTGGGTATCCGTTTCCTCTGGTTCAGGTTCCTCCTGATAGGGCAGGTCTGCTTCCTCAACATCCTGGTTGTCATCTTCAACCAGAGACGTCTCCTGCATTTCTTCAGGAGCCTCCGGCTCAACAGCTTCGGTTTCCAGTTGATCTGGTGCAGTCGATTCATCTTGCGGTACGGGTGTTTCCGCTGGTGTCTCTTTTACTGGTAACTGTTTCCGCCAGGCAATGAGACGGCTTTGTGCGGTTTGTATGTCTGCTTTCTGAATGGTTTCGGATTCAACAGCTTGCTGTATAGCTTCAATGACCGATTCCACAACTTCAGTTTCGACATCAAGCAGAAGTACAGCATCGCACCCTGCTTGCAAGGCCTGAAGGACTCTTGGCATCGGGTTGGCACCTAAAAAACTTATATCTTCTGCCAACACCACACCTTTGTACTGCCATTGTTCGCGCAAAATACCGGTAACCAACCTGGGTGACAGGGCTGCCGGTCGATCAGCATGGTCTATG
>Ga0334884_1002130_pt1 | contig 26519 bp, 26 predicted proteins | sample GraSluR1_MG_7_FD_207215 | JGI IMG/M metagenome (GOLD analysis project Ga0334884, IMG submission 207215) | Sludge microbial communities from methane-producing bioreactor in Wageningen University, Netherlands - Granular Sludge_12_05 R1 | ecosystem: Engineered > Bioreactor > Anaerobic >...
ACGTGTCGCGGGCGCCGCACGATCCTCCGGAACGACTCCGTACGGTACGCGCATCCGATGTCCTGTTCTATCTCTCGATTGCGGCCGTCGCGATAATCCTCATGGCGATCTTCTGGAGCCTGATGGGGCCGAGCCCGTAGAGACGGCGCGCCAGGTGCGTGCCCGCGCCATTCCCCCAAACGTTTCCCGCCGCACTTCAAGCACGCGCCGGCCTGCGAGTTGCGCCGTCGCGAGCCCCGATCAGACGGCCCCGTCCGGCGCGGCGGGTGGTTCCCGGCCGGTGACCAACTCGGCCACGGAGCGGAGGTCGGCGATCACCTCGTCCATCGACTGTTGGCGGTCTTCGGGGCGCTTGGAGACCATCTTCTGGTAGACCGCGTCCAGCGCCTCGGGAATGTCGGGGCGGAGGGTTCGCAGCGAGGGGATCGGCATGATGCGATGGGCCTTGATCCGCTTGAGCACCGAGCTGCCTCCATAGGGCGGCTGGCCCGTCAACACGTAGAACAGCGTGCACCCCAGGCTGTACACGTCGGCGCGGTGATCGACCGACTTCGGGTCATCGGCCCGCTCGGGCGAAACGTAGTCGACCGTGGCCATCACCTTGCCGTTCTGAATCAGCTCCTCGGAGGTATCCTTGCCGGGGATGGCGTAGTCGAGCCGGGCGAGGCCCATGTCGAGCACTTTGACTGTGCCCTTCTTGTCGAGGATCAGGTTGGCGGGCTTGATGTCCAGATGGAGCACGTTTTCGCGGTGGGCGTAGGCCAGGCCGACGGCGGCCTGGATCGTGTAGTCGAGCGCCTCGTCGATTCCCAGCGGACCCCGGCGGCTGACGACCTTCAACAGGTCCTTCCCGTCGACGTACTCCATGACCAGGAAGTAGCGGTCTTCGGACACGTCGGCGTCGTAGGCCGTGACGATGTTCGGATGGAACAGCCGGGCGGCCGCCCGGATCTCCTGGTCGAATCGCTTGACCGCCTCGGGCGAATTGCGCACGGAAAAGGGCAGCAGCTTCAAGGCGACGATGCGGTCCATGCGCCGGTGGCGGGCCTTGTAGACCTTGCCCATCCCTCCGCGGCCGATGCGGTCTAAAACGACGTAATTGCCGATCACCAGGCTTTTCGTCTTGCCCTTGTACATCAGCTCGGCCTGGAACTTCGAAAGCCGGCCGTGGGCGTGGAGCAATTGCACGAGCCGCCGCGCCGTGTTGGGGTGCTGATCGAGGGGAATCTCGTCAAGAAAATCGAGGACTTCGTCCTCGGTCATCAGACCGATCTCGGTGAGCACCTCGATGAACTTGTCGAGCGTGACAGACATGATCCGTTCCGTAAGGTTGGCCAAACAATCTTACCCCATCCCTCTGGGGAGCGTCAAGAACGCGGGCCCGCCGCAAATGACGGCAGCCTTTTGTGATACGACGCAGGAGGGCCCTCGGCCGGGTCGATGACGCGGGCGTGTCGCCCGAGCCTTCCGACTGCGGGAACTCGCGCCGCCGAGACGGCCGCACCGCGCGTCGAAGGGTCCGCGGCCTCGTCGCGGCGCCGTTCGAAAACGCGGTTTGGTTGGACTTCGACCCGGGCCGGTATCCCCATATCGGAGGGGGTGGATTGGTTTCGACGCAAGGGCTCGTGGGCGCTCAGCGGGCAGCCGGCAGCCGGCGAACGTCCTCTCTCGGCGCGGAGCAGGCATCGGATCGACACGGCGACGGCGGCCGATGACAGCCACGGCGTGTGCCGACCAGTCTGGAGCGGAACGGGCGATGGCGGGCTCAGCGCGCCCTCACGTGGGGCACGGCGTGCCGAAGTCACGAACGAAGACGCTAGCCGCCCGGCGTCTCCATGCCGAAGGGGAGCTTTTTTTGCGGGTCGCGCCGGGCGCCGGGATTGAGTTCCTTGAACAGCAGGCTGGGCTGAATGTCGTTGTTGTTCTGGTACTTGTCGCTGGCGTACTCGGTGATGTCGCCTTGCAGATCGTGGTAGAAGATCTGGCAGATGGCCACGCCGGGGTAGATCCGGATCGGCTGGACCGCGAACATCTCGAGGGTCCAATAGCCACAAAACCCCACGTCGCCGAACCCGGCGGTGACGTGGACGAACAGCCCCAGGCGCCCGACCGACGAGCGGCCTTCGATCATCGGCACCAGGTTGTGCGTCTCGGTCCGCTCGGCGGTGCGGCCCAGGTAGAGCTGGTTGGGCTGGAGTTGGAGCCCCTCGGGCGGGATGGCGATCCGGCGAACCCGGTTCGCCTTGCGCATGTCGAGCACGACCTCTTCGTAGACCATCAGCTCGTCGTGCAGCGCCAGGTTGTAGCTGTTGGGATTCAGCCGCGACTCGTCGAAGGGCTCGATGACGACGTCTTTGCCCAGGCGAGCCCGGATCTCATGGCCTGAAAGAATCATTCGTTCACACGCCGGTTTGGTGGACTTTCGATAGGGCGGCCCGCCGGCGGGCAGCCGTCAAACACCGGCAACGCCGACCCGGGGGCAGAACGACTCCAGGGGACAGCCCTCGCACTGCGGTTTGCGGGCCGTGCAGACGCGGCGCCCGTGCTGGATCATCCGGTGGCCGAAATCAATCCACTCCTTCTTGGGAATCTGGGCCGTCAAATCTTGTTCGATCTTGTTCGGGTCCTTTTGCCGCGAGAGGCCGAGCCGGCGGCTGAGCCGGGCCACGTGAGTGTCCACCACGATGCCCGACGCGATTCCGAAGGCCGCTCCCAGGATGACGTTGGCGGTCTTCCGGCCGATTCCCGGCAGGCCGAGCAGGGCATCGAAGTCCCGGGGCACCTGGCCGCCGTGCTGGTCGAGCAGCGCCCGGCAGCACCCTTGGATGCTCTTGGCCTTGTTCCGGTAGAACCCGGTGCTCTTCACGTCGTTTTCGAGTTCCTCGAGCGGCACCCGCGCATAATCGGCCGCCGAGCGGTACTTCTGGAACAGACGTCGGGTGACCTGATTCACGCGCTCGTCGGTGCATTGGGCCGAGAGGATCGTGGCGACCAGCAATTCGAGGGGCGAATCGAAGTCGAGCGAGCACCGCGCATCGGGGTAGTGGCGGCGCAACTCGCGCACGACCTGGGCGGCATGGCGATTCGCGTCTTGAGTCGCGGGCATGCGGCATGCCTGAGAAGCGGTTGCCGGGGAGCGCGTGGGCCCGCCCCGAAGTGGGTGTTTCGTCGTGAGGGCTTATTCTCCGGCAGGGGCGGCGCGGTGTCAAGTATCGCGCGGGTCGCGGCGCCGACTTGGCTCTTGCGCCGCGCCATGCGTAGAATCCCTTAGGAACACATCGGGATTGGTCCGAGAGACATAAACGCGACCCCAACGGCGGCCGAAGCATGAACGAGGGCGTCTATCACCCGCTCTATCTGAGGGGGATCGAGGACTTCAACCGCGGGCGGTTTTTCCGCAGCCACGAGTTATGGGAGCGGTTGTGGCTCGACGAGCCGGGCGCTTCGAAGGAGTTCTACAAGGGGCTGATCCAGGCGGCCGTTTGTCTCCACCACTTGTCCCGCGGCAACCGGCACGGCGCGAGGAAGCTTCTCGACGGCGCTCGGCATTATCTGGGGCCCTATCGTCCCACGCATCTCGGGATCGATCTGGTGAGTTTTCTCGACGAGCTCGAGGGGTGTTGCCGGGCGGCGTTGGATCGGGAGGAACGGCCCGGGCGGGCGCGCACCTCGACGCCGGCGCCCACGATTCGTCTGCGCGATCGTCGGCATTGCGCCGACGGCGTGAGTTATCCTTGAACGGAGCCCGGCGGCGGGAGCGGGGCGGCGGAATGCCCGGTTCGATCCTGCTGCGCCTTGGTGGAATCGGCGATGTCGTCATTTGAGGATTATTCGCTTTCCGTGGACGAGCATTCGGGGACGGCTCGGCTGTTTCCGCTGCCGAATCTGGTCTTGTTTCCCCACGTGATGCAGCCGCTGCACGTGTTCGAGCCGCGCTATCGCGACCTGGTCGAGGCGGCTTTGGCCGACGACCGGCTCATTGCGATGGCGCTTCTGACGCCGGGCTGGGAGCGCGACTACGAAGGGAGGCCCCCGCTCTACTCGACCGCCTGCCTCGGTCGGGTGGCCGCCCACGTGCGACTTCGGGACGGCTCGCACAACGTGCTGCTCATGGGGCTGCGGCGCGTCGGCCTGATCGAGGAGCTGCCGCCGGAGCATCGGTACCGCGTGGCGCGGGTCGAGATTCGCGACGACGTGCAGCGCGCGTGCGACGCGGAGCGGGCGTCGGATCTTCTCGGGCGGCTCCGCCGCGCGTTTCTTCGGATCCTGCCCGCGATGGCCCAGGCGGAGGATCAATTAGAGCATTTACTCCGAAACCAAGCGTCGCTCGGCACGCTGACCGACGTCGTCGCCTACATGCTCGACGTCGGCCTGGACGACAAGCAGGCCCTGCTTGCCGAGGTCGACGTCTGCCGGCGGGCCGAGTTGCTCCTGTCGCACCTGTCGGCGGCGGCGCGGGACGGGGCGCCGGGCCGGTGCGGCGCCGCCGCCTTTCCGCCCGGCTTCGGCGCCAACTGAGCTTGCGGGGGGCGTCTTGACCGTCCGCGGCGCGGCGTTCTACAATGATTGACTCTTCGACCCTCAACGAGTCCCATCATGCCCTTGCGACCCGAACTTACGGAAAGCCCCGCCGAGAGGGATGGCACGTCGCCGTCCGCCGCGCCGGCGCGCCCCGGCAACGTCGATCTGGCGCGGATCGAGCGGGCCGTTCGGGAGATCCTGTTGGCCGTGGGCGAAGACCCTACGCGCGACGGCCTCCAGGAGACTCCCGCCCGGGTCGCCCGGATGTACGCGGAGATGTTTCGCGGACTCCACGAGGATCCCCGGGTGCACCTGCGCAAGTTCTTCGCGGAAAAATGCGACGAAGTCGTGCTGGTGCGCGACATCAGCTTCAACAGCATGTGCGAGCACCACATGATGCCCTTCATGGGCAAGGCCCACATCGGGTACCTTCCCGGGGGCCGGGTGGTCGGGTTGAGCAAGCTGGCCCGCGTCGTCGAGGGCGTGGCCCACCGGCCCCAGGTCCAGGAACGCATGACCGAGACGATCGCCGATCTTCTGGTCGACGAGCTGCACGCCAAGGGCGTTGCCGTGGTGATCGAGGCGGTGCACACGTGCATGACGGTCCGGGGCGTGCGCAAGCCCGGGGCGGTCTGCGTGACCTCGGCGATGCGGGGAGCGTTCCGGTCGAATCCCTCGAGCCGGGCGGAAATCATGACGCTGATCTACGGCGATCGACGCTAGACGCCGGCGGGTAATCGATGGACGACTTGCGCCAGCATCGCGACCGGGTTCTCGACGACTTGCGGGGCCTGGTGTCGGGCGACGTCCGCTGCGACGACGCCTTTCTCCAGTTGTTTGCCAGCGACGCCAGTCTGTACGAGATCCAACCGTTGGCCGTGGTGCGTCCCCAGTCGACCGGCGACGTGGTGGCCTGCGTCCAGTACGCGGCCGAGAAGGGCATTCCCATCCATGCCCGGGGCGCGGGGAGCGGCCTGGCCGGCGGGGCGCTGGGCCCGGGGCTGGTCGTTGATTTCTCGAAGTACCTTCGCCGCGTGGTTTATACGGGTGAGGAGAGGGTTCGGGTGCAGGCCGGGCTGGTCTGCGAGCGGCTCAACGCGCATCTGCGTGCCCGAGGGCGGCAGTTCGGGCCCGATCCGGCCGCCAGCGCCGTGACCACCCTGGGAGGCATGATCGCCGTCGACGCCTCGGGAAGCCGCCGGCTGCGGTACGGCTCGGTGCGCGACCACGTCCTCTCGCTGCAGATCGTGCTGAGCGACGGGCAGTTGCTCGAAGTGGGACGGGAGCCGCTCGACGAGAAGGTCGGCGCCAACGCCCGGCGGAAAGGCCAACTGGTCGGCGAACTGCACGGATTGCTTGCGAGGCACGGCCCGCGCATCCGGCAAGAGCGGCCGCGATCGCTGGTGAATCGTTGCGGGTACGAACTGAGCGACCTGATCGCCGACGACCACCTCCACCTTGCCAGACTGCTGGTCGGTTCGCGGGGGACGCTGGCCCTGGTGACCGAGGCCGTGCTGGCGACGCAGCCGCTGCCGCGGCATCGGGGGATGGCGCTTCTGCTGTTCGACAGCATGGAGAAGGCGTGCCGCGCCGTACCCGAGATCCTTCGCCATTGCCCGACGGCGTGCGACTTGATGGACCGGCGCCACTTGATCCTGGCGAAGGAGAGTGAGGTTCGGTTCGACCTGCTGATTCCGGCCGAGACGGAGGCCCTGTTGCTCGTGGAGCACGAGGGGACCGACGCGCTTGCGGTGCGCGATCGCCTGCACCGCCTCATCGACGACATGTGCCAGTGCAGGCGATGGGCCTTCGGCAGCCGGCAGGCGTTCGACCGGGGCGAGATCGAGCTGTTCTGGCAGCTTGCGCGTCACGTCCAGCCGGCGGCCTATCGGGTGAAGGGCGCGCGGCGTCCCGTTCCGGTCGTGGAAGAGGTGGCGATCCCGCCGGAGATTCTGCCCGAGTTCGTCGTTTGCATCCAGAACCTGCTCAAGCGGCACCAGATCACGGCCTCGCTGTTCGGTCACGCCGGGCACGGCGTGCTCCACGTGTACCCGTTCCTCGACGTGGCCGACCCCGACGAGATCGACAAGATGCGCCGTTTCGTCGAGGGGCTCTACGCGGAGGTGCTCGACGCCGGGGGCACCATGAGCGGGGAGGAGCGGTTTGCGGCATCCGGCCCGGGGGCCGCCGATCGGCCTCGCGGCTGGTTGTACGAGGTGTTTCGGCAGGTGAAACGGGTGTTCGACCCCCCGGAGCTGTTCAATCCGGGAAAAGTGGTCGGCGGCGAATCCGCCCCGTTGACCGGCAACATACGCCGCGTGGTGGCCTCGCCCGGCGACGAAGCGGCCCAAGAGGCCTCCGGCGCATCGGGGCTTCGCGACCTGGTCGAACTCCAGTTGAACTGGGACCCCGGGCAGGTGGCCGACGCGGCCCGGCAATGCCACGGCTGCGGCGAGTGCCGCACCCAGAGGCCCGACGTGCGCATGTGCCCGATCTTTCGCGCCCTTCCGTCCGAGGAGGCGTCGCCGCGCGCCAAGGCGAACCTGATCCGCGGCGTGCTGACGGGCCAGCTCGACTTGAGCCGCCTGACGACCGCCGAGTTCAAGGAGATGGCCGACCTGTGCGTCCACTGCCACATGTGCCGGCTCGAGTGCCCTTCCCGGGTCGACGTGCCCAAGCTGATGGTCGAGGGCAAGGGGGCCTACGTGGCCGCCAACGGCCTGCACTTCGGCGAGCGCGTGCTGGCCCGCATCGACCTGGTCAGCGCGATCGGCAGCCGGCTCAGCCCGGTGGTCAACTGGGCGCTGGGCAATCGGCAGATGCGGTGGCTGCTGGAAAAGACCCTCGGGCTTGCCCAGGGGCGCAAGCTGCCGCGCCTGGTCTTCATTTCGCGCACCTTCGTGCGGCGTGCCGCCCGGCGGCGTCTGACACGGCACACGCGGCGGAGCGGGCGCAAAGTTGCCTTCTTCGTCGACGTGTACGCGAATTATCACGATCCCCAGTTGGCCGAGGCCGTGGTGGCCGTCCTCGAACACAACGGGGTGGCCGTCTACGTCCCGCAGGAGCAGCGCGGGGCGGGGATGGCCGCCATCTCGTGCGGGGCGCTCGACCTGGCCCGGCGCCTGGCGCGACGCAACGTGGCCGTCTTCGCCGAGGCCGTGCGCCAGGGATACCACGTGGTAACGGCCGAGCCGGCCGTGGCCGTTTGCCTCCAGCGCGAGTACCCGAACCTGCTCGACGACGACGACGTTCGGCTGGTGGCCCAAAACAGCAGCGAGGTGTGCACCTACCTCTGGAGAATGCACACCCAAGGGAGGCTGCAGCTCGACCTGAAGCCGATCCACGCCGCGCTGGGATACCACATGCCTTGCCGCCTGAAGGCCCTCGAGGTGGGGTCGCCCGGCGAGAACCTGTTGCGGCTCATCCCCGGCCTGTCGGTCCATCCCATCGAGGAAGGCTGCTCGGGCATGGCCGGCACGTTCGGCCTCAGCGCCAAGAACTACCGCACGAGCCTGCGGATCGGCCGGGCCCTGATCGGCCGGCTCCGCGACCCCAATCTCCACGCCGGAACCACCGAGTGCAGCGCCTGCAAGATGCAGATGGCGCAGGGTACGACCAAGCCGACCATCCATCCCATCAAACTCCTGGCCTACGCTTACGGGCTGATGCCCGAGGTGGGCTCGCTGCTTGCCATCCCGGGTGAGGAGCTGACCGTCCCATGAACGCGCGCGTTCGGCTGTTCGCCGTGGCCAGGCTAATCGCGGGCCGCGACCGCATCGAAATCGACCTATCCGAGGGGGCCACCGTCGCCGATCTTCGCCGCGCGCTGGCCGAGCGCGTGCCCGAGCTTGCCGGCATCCTGGGCCAAGTGACCTTCGCCGTCGGGACGACCTACGCCGACGATACCACGCCCCTGTCCCCGAACGCCGACGTGGCGTGTATCCCGCCGGTGAGCGGCGGGTAGAATGAAAGGACATGGCGGGATGTCCTTGAGCCTGAGGGGCCGTGACAACGCCACCCGTGCACGTTCGCAGGGCACCCCCGCCGCGAATGACTGGCGCCCGCCCCCCAATCGTTCGAAACCCATGATCCTCTTGACCGACAGACCGATCGACGTTTCCGCCGCGGTCGACGCCGTCCGGTCGCCGTCGGCCGGGGCGGTGCTCGTTTTTCTGGGCACGGTCCGCGAGGCGACGGGAGGCCGCCGAACCGAGTCGCTCGACTACGAAGCCTACCCCGAGATGGCCGAGGCGAAGCTCGACGAGCTCGAGCGCGAGGCCCGCGGGCAGTGGCCCCTGACCGGGTGCGCCCTCGTCCATCGACTGGGGCACCTCGAAATCGGCGAGATCAGCGTGGCCGTCGTCGTCGGCTCGCCCCATCGCGAAGCGGCCTTCGCGGCGGGAAAATGGCTCATCGACCGGATCAAGCAGATCGTTCCCATCTGGAAAAAGGAGAACTGGGCCGACGGCACCAGCGCGTGGGTCCACCCGGGGTTGGGCCCGTCGGGCATTCCGCCGGAGGAGAGCCCGTGAGCGCGACCGCCCCTCTCGTCGACCGGTTCGGCCGCGTCCACACCGACCTGCGGATTTCGGTCACCGATCGCTGCAATCTCCGGTGCGTCTACTGCATGCCCGAGGCGGGCGTCGCGTTCCGCTCGCACGACGACGTGCTTCGCTTCGAAGAGATCGAGCGTTTCGTGCGGGTGGCGGCGGGGCTGGGCATCCGCGAAGTGCGACTGACCGGCGGCGAACCGCTCGTCCGAAAGCACGTCGGCCGCCTGGTCGCGATGCTCGCGGCCGTGCCGGGGATCGACGATCTGGCCATGACCACCAACGCGATCCTCCTGCCCCAATACGCCGAGTCGCTCAAGGCGGCCGGGCTGGGGCGCCTGAACGTCAGCCTCGATACGCTCGATCGCCGCAAGTTCGTCGAGATCACCCGCCGCGACGAGCTGGCGCAGGTGCTCGAAGGCATTCACGCGGCCCGCCGCGCCGGCTTCTCGAGGATCAAGATCAACGCCCTGGCCATTCGCGGGCAGACCGAGGACGAGGTCGTCCGCCTGGCGGAGTTCGCCCGAGCCATCGACGCCGAGCTGCGGTTCATCGAGTTCATGCCGCTCGACGGCGACGGGCGCTGGTCGGGCGACCGCGTGCTGACGGGCGGCGAGATCCTGGCGCTTCTGGCCGAGGCGTTCGGCCCGGCCGAGCCGCTCTCGCACGGCGGGTCGCCCGCCCCGGCAGCGCAATACCGATTCGCAAGCGGCGGCCCTCCGATCGGCATCATCGCCACGGTGAGCGAGCCTTTTTGCCGGCGTTGCAGCCGGCTGCGCCTGACGGCCGAGGGGCAGATCCGCAACTGCCTGTTTTCCTCCGACGATTACGACGCCCGAGCGCTGCTGCGCCGCGGCGCCTCCGACGCGGAGCTGGCCGACCTGATCCGCCGGGCCGTCCTGGCCAAGCAAGAGGCGCACGGCACGGAGAGCGGACGTCTTCTTCCCCCCGATCGCTCGATGTACCAGATCGGGGGATGAGCGCAGCCGAGCCCGGGGGGTGCTACGGCTGCTTGCTGAGGCTGAAGATGGGCAGCATCACGGCCAAGCCGATGCCGCCCACGATCACTCCCATCATGGCGATCATGACGGGCTCGATCAGGCTCGTGGCGGTCTTGAGCGAAATCTCGATCTCGCGATCGTAGTACGTGCTGACCCGTTCGAGCACGTAGTCGAGTTTGCCGGTCTCTTCCCCCGAAGCGATCATCTGCACGAGCACGGGGGGGAACAAAGCGTTTCCAGCCAGGACTTCGCAGATGCGTTTGCCCGTGGTGACCTGGTCGCGGACCTCCCGCCAGGTCTTCTCGTAGAGGCTGTTGCCCGCGACCTCGCCGCTGAGCCGGATGGCGTCGAGCATGGGCACGCCGCTGGCGAGCATGGTGCCCAAGGTGCGGATGCTTCGGCTGATGGTGACCTTGCGAAAGATCGGTCCGAGCAGGGGCACGTTGATTTTCGCCAGGTCGAGGAACCGCCGGCCCGGCTCGGTTCGGCGCGCGGCCACGTAGCCCGCGATCAGAACGGTCAATCCTCCCACCCACAGATACCAATGCTCGATCATCAGGTCGGAGAGCGACATCATGATGCGCGTCGGCCCGGGCAGCACGGCGCCCCGCGATTTGAAGATGGGCATGAACTTGGGGAGGATGTAGGTCAGCAGGAAGATGGTGACTCCCACGGCCAGCACCATCATCACGGCCGGATAGGCCATGGCGGCGCGGACCTTGCTTCGGGTTTCGACCTCCTTGCGCAGGTAGTCGGCGATGCGATCGAGCATGGGTCCCAGCGAGCCGGTGGCCTCGCTGGCCTTGACCAGGGAGACGTAGGTCTTGTCGAAGAGCTTCGGGTGTCGCGCCAAGGCCGCCGAGAAATCCTCGCCCGCCTCGACGGCCTCTTTCAATTCGCGGAGGACCTTCTTGAGCGACGGGTTCTTCTCCTGCTCGACGATCCCCTCCAGCGCGCACGAAAGCGTGATGCCCGTGTCGACCATGATGGCCAACTGGCTGGTGGCGTAGATGACGTCGTTCTTGGTCACCCGGGCGCCGAGGAAGTCGCCGGCGTCGATCTCGTCTTCCTCGACATCGAGCACCTGGAAGCCGTCCTGGCGGAGCTGCTGGGTGGCGTCGTCGACCGACCGGGCCTCGATGGCGCCGCGGTGGACGTTTCCCATCGGGTCGCGAACGCGGTACTGGAACATCATGGCGAGTATCCTCGCGCGGATCGAAAGTTCGGGGCAGGGTTCAGGGTTCAGGGTTCAGGGTTCAGGTTCACGGGCGGCGTCGTTCGCGTGATGATCCAGCAAGGGTCGGAGCGGTTGCGTCTTTCCCGCCTCCAATCTTCGATCTTCGATCTTCAATCCCCAGCCTCCGGTCCGTACTCGCTCATTTTTCGCCGGCGAGGCCGTCCCAGACGTCACCCGCCGCGTGAAGGATCTCTTCGACGGTCGTGACCCCCTCGCGGACCTTGCGGAATCCGTCGGATCGCAAGTCGATCATGCCCGCCTTGGCGGCCAGCTTGCGCAGTTGGCCCACGCTGTGATGGGCGACGACGGCGTCGCGGATTTCGTCGTCGATGACGAGCAGCTCGTGGATGGCGAGCCTTCCCTTGTAGCCGGTGTTGCGGCAGCTTCGGCAGCCCACTCCCTTGTAGAAGCCCGGACAGGCGAACCCCATGCGCTCGAGGGTCTTGCGCAGCGATCGCTGAGGTTCGTAGGCCTGCCGGCACTTGGGGCAGATGCGTCGCACGAGGCGCTGCGCCAGCACGACGTCCAGGGCGGCGCCGATCAAGTAGGGCTCGACGCCCATGTTGACCAGCCGGGTGATCGCCGAGACGGCGTCGTTCGTGTGGAGCGTGCTAAACACGAGGTGCCCGGTCAGCGACGCTTGGATCGCGGTCCGGGCGGTTTCCTCGTCGCGGATCTCGCCCACCATGATCACGTCGGGATCCTGGCGGAGCATGGTGCGAAGCGCCTTGGAGAAGGTCAGGCCGATCTTCTCCTGCACCTGGACCTGGTTGATCAGGGGGAGGTGGTACTCGATGGGGTCTTCGACGGTGCAGACGTTGTTCTCCATCGAGCTGATGGCGTTCAGGGCGGCGTAGAGGGTGGTCGACTTTCCGCTGCCCGTCGGGCCCGTCACGAGGACGATGCCGTTGGGGGCGTGGATGGCTCGGTGGAAGGTGGCGAGCACGTCTTCGGCGAAGCCCAGCTCTTCGAGGTTGAGGGAGATGCTGCGGGTATCGAGGACGCGGATGACGGTCTTCTCGCCACGGGCGGTGGGAAAGGTGCTCACGCGGAGGTCGATCTTGCGGCCTTCGAGCAGCACGTGGACGCGCCCGTCCTGCGGCAGGCGGCGCTCGCTGATATCGAGCGAGGCCATGATCTTGATGCGGCTGGTGACGGCGTTGAGCAGGTGCTGGGGCACCTCGAGGGCCTTGTGCAGGCGCCCGTCGATCCGGTAGCGCACGCGGAGGCACCGCTCGGCCGCCTCGATATGGACGTCGCTGGCCCCTTCCTTGACCGCGTTGTAGATGATGTAGTTGACCAGCCGGATGACGGGCGACTGACCGGCGATTTCCTCGACGTCGCCGATGTCGTCGATGGCCTCTTCGATGAGGGTGACGTCGCCCGTCTCGGCGTCTTCGATGATGTCGTCGATCACGAACACCTTCGAGTTGGGCAACGACGTGATCATCCGCCGGATGTCTTTGGGCGTGGCCGCCACGATCTGCACGTCGAGGTTGGTCAGCCCGCGGATCTCGTCGATCAGGAAGAGGTTCGAGGGCTCGGAGATCGCGATGGTCAGCCGGCCGCGAATCACGAACAGGGGCAAGACGAGGTTCTGCTCGACGTACTCGCGGGGCAGGACGTCGACGATCTTCGGGTCGTAGAGGCGCGGATCGAGCTTGGCGTAGGGAACCCCGTACTCCTCGGCCAGGCACTCGACGATCTGATCTTCCGAGCAGCATTCGAGATCGACGAGCAGCTCGCCCAGGAGCTTGCTGCGCCCGCCTTCGCGCTGCTTCTCCAGCGCCGCTTGGAGCTGCTCGATCGAGATGTAGCCGCGGTCGACGAGCAGCTCGCCGAGTCGAAGTGAGGTGCTGGTGGCCGTGCCCATGGTATGCGCCCGATCGCGTCGCGGGTCAGTGGAAACTCTTGACGGCCTCGATCACGCTGGCGAACACCTCCAACTGTTGATCGAGCCGGGTGATCTCGAAAACCTTCCGATTCACGGCGTTCGTGCTGGCGATCTTCAGGTCGCCTCCCTGTTCGCGCAGCCGATCGTGGGCATCGAGCAGGGCGGTCAGTCCGTCGCTGTCGAGCAGCTCGGTGTCGTCCAGATCGAGCACGACGCGCCGCCGATCGAGGGTGGGGACGAAGGCCTCGAACTTCTCAGCCTGATCCGTTCCCAGCTCTTCCGGAGCGTGGACCACGACCACTTCGCCGAAGATCTCGGTGGGCAGATTCACGGGACGGCTCGAATGGGAAGGGTGTCGGTTAACGGTGCAAGCCCGCGGGCGAGACGGGCGCCTCCGCCGCGCGGCGGAGGCCATCGGGTTTTCGGGCAGTGCGCGCGCCGGTCATTGCGGCGCGGGCGACGACTCGGCCTCCAGGATGCGGGCCACCGTCTGCACCAGCTCCCGGGGGCTGAACGGCTTGGCGATCACGGCCATCACGGCGAGCTCCTCGGCCAGCTCTTCGTGGCTCAGCTCGTACCCCTTGGCGGTCAGCATCAGCACGGGCAGATGGCGCGTCGCGGGATTCGCGCGCACGCGCCGGGTCAGCCCGATCCCGTCCAGCCGGGGCATCTGGCAGTCGGTGATCAGCACGTCGGGCATGCGGGCCTCGATCTGCTCCCATGCCTCTTCGCCGTCGCCGGCGACTTGAACGTCGTATCCGGCCCGTTTCAGCTTGAATTCGGCGGCCCGAAGGATGTGAACCTCGTCGTCGCAGAGCAGAACGCGTGCGGCCATGGGGGGCTCCTGGTGGATGCGGAAATCACGTCATTTGTGCGGCGGCGGGAAGGGTCGCGCGAAACGTGCTGCCGGCGCCGGGGCGGCTCTCGACCGTCAGACGCCCGCCGTGCACGTCTTCCACGATGTGCTTGGCCAGGGGGAGCCCCAGTCCGGTCCCCGAGGCCATGGTCTTGTCCTTGTTGACCCGATAGAACTTCTCGAACACGCGGCGGCAGTCCTCTTCGCTGAGGCCCACGCCGGTGTCTTCGACCTCGAAGGCGACGTCGGGATCGGCTGCCCGGCTTCGAAGGGTGACGCGGCCTCCCTCGGGCGTGTACTTGATCGCGTTCGAGAGCAGGTTGATCGCCGACTGGAGCAGCATGTCGCGGTCGGCCAGCACGCCCAGATACAAGGAGCTCAACTCGGCGGTCAGTGCGAGCTTTTTGGCCTCGGCGGCCGGCTGGACCACGTGCAGCGCCTCTTCGAGGATCTCGTTGAGCGAATGGTTGCGTTTCTGGACGTTGACCACCCCCGCCTCGATCCGGGCCAGATTGAGCATGTTGTCGACCAGCCGCTGCAATCGGTCGGCCTGGCCGTTGATCACTTCGAGGAACTCCTCGCGGGTCTCGTCATCCTCCGCGTCGCCGTCGGCGAGCAGCTCGACGTAGGCTTTGATGCCGGCCAGGGGCGTCTTCATCTCGTGGCTTACCGCGGAGACGAACTCGGCGTTTCGCTTCTGCAGCGCTTTCTGGACGCCGATGTCGCGCAGCACGGCCACGGCGCCGTGGCCCGCCGCCTCGCCCTCGCAAGCCGGCGCGCCCAGTTTCGATGCGCTGACCCGGTACCACTGCGATTGCCCGTGGGGGTCGACGATCTCGATCTCGTCGGAGCGATGCCCGGCGCTGCGGTGGCAGGCGTCGGTCAGCAGGTCGACGAGCTTCTGGCAATGGACGAGCTGATCGAGGGCCCGCTGGTCCGGCTCCCCGTCGCCGAGCCGGAAGAGGGCCTCGGCGGCCGGATTGGCCATCAACAGCTCGTCGAAGTCGTCGATGGCGATGATCGGCTCGGACATGCAGGCCAGGATGGATCGCACCCGTTCCGACTCGGCGAGGGCCCGGCGACAACGGATCTCGATGGCCGTCTTCGCGTGCTCGAGACCCTGCACCCGGTCGCCCTGCTCGGCGAGGGTTTCGCGAATCCGATCGGCCAGCGTCTTCCAGACGCTGCCGGAAGGCAGCGGGGGTAATTGGTCGACGGCGGCTTCGCGGAATTGGTGGCTCTCCAGCGCGCACAGTGCCTCGATGTGCCGCTCGACCGCCCGCCGACTCGCTCGCAACCGACACGCGACCAGACCGACCGACGCGCCGGCGAGGGCCAGAACGGCACAGGCGGCCGCGACGCGAACCGGCCACGAGCCGGCCGCCGGCGCAGGCACCGCCAGCCAGCCGGCGACACTGGCGGCCGCCGGCAGCATCACCGCGAGGACCAGGAGTCGGTTCTCCTTCGGGCCGTTCATGCGCGTGATCTTGGCTCCTCAAGCGTGCGTGCGGCGACTCGATATCCCCGGGCCGCGCTTTCTGCACTTCGGGCGCAGATCGCCCCCGTGGGGACGCGACGCGCGGCTTGCCGTGCGATTAGGGCTAGCGTCGTGGGGCGTAGGTCGGGTCGAGCGCCGCGGCCTGGCGGAAGTGTGCCTCCGCGGCCGCCGACTCGCCGAGCCTCGTCAACGTGCAGCCCATTAAAAAGTAGGACAGGGCGTCGGACTTGTCCAACGAAAGCGCTTGTCCCAGTGCCGCTTGAGAAGACCGGTAGTCGCCCAGACGGTAGTGCGCCGTTCCCAGGATTCGACGCACCGGCAACGAGTTCGGAAAGGCGTCTGCCGCCGGCCCCAGCAGGGCCACGGCGACGTCGGGCCGATTGTGCCGCAGAGCGAGTAGGGCTGCCGATACGGGAATTTGCGGGTCGTAGGGCTTCATCGCCGCGGCCTCCTGCCAGAAGGCCAACGCCAGGTCGGGCTCCCCCTGCGACATCGCCGTCGTGCCCCGGTCGAGCAGGTCGGTTGCCGGGTCCCCGCTGACGGCCTCAAGAACCGCGCAATCGGCAGGATCGTCGTTTCCCGATTCGATCGTCACGAAACCCGGCTCCGACGCGGCGCCGAGACGCTCCGGCGACGGGAGGGCAGCGGCGCGCGGCCCCACCGTTTCGGGTGCGGCCGGTTCCGGCGCGAGCACGGCCTGGTAGCTCGCCGCATAGACCTCGTCGTCGGGCTCCAGCTCGACGGCCCGGCGATAATAGGCCAAAGCCTCGCCGGGGTGTCCGTTGGCGTCGAGCACCAAGCCCATCATGTGTTGCACGCCGGGGTTTTCGGGATGCGCCGCGGCCGCCGGCTCGAGAACCGGCAGCGCTTCGGACGCCCGGTTGTCGGTCAGCAGCACCTCGGCCAGAAGCAGCCGGGCCTCGAGGTGGTCGCGATTCGCGGCCACGAGTCGCTGAAGAATCTCCACCGCGCCGCTCGCGTCGCCCTGGCGGTATCGGGAGTGGGCATCGACCAGGCTGATTGTGTCGCGCTTTGCGCCGAATCGGGCCGAAGCGGTCTGCTTGCGGGCCTGGCGCTTGGGCGAAACGTCGGGAAGCTCCCGGAACGGCGCGCATCCTGCCAGGGCCACGATCAACGTGCCGACGAACCAACAAGCACCGCCCTTGCGTTCCAGGCTCACGGAAGTCTCCTCGGTCGCTCGAGGTCGATGCGGCGTCCCGGCAGACCGGGATCCCGCGGATGGAGAATCGCCGATTCGGAAACCGGCTCGCGCGCGAGATCCTCCAGCAACCAGGGCGCGATCGCGGCGCCGTCGAGATCGGCGGGCGTCGGGACCGCGACCGGGCCCACCAGCGTGGGTTGTCCCGACGGGCTGAGCCACACCTCGCTTCGCAGATCGATGGCCGCCCGGTTGAGCGGGTCGAAGTGCACCGCCAATTCGGCGAACCGCAGCGCGGTGAGGCGGTCGCCTGACGACCAGGCGTTCTGAGCCAGCCGCAGGTACTTGCGTCCCAGGTGCCGCTTGCCCCAGGGGCTCATCTTCTCGGCATACACCCGGTGGCGGCGCTGGTACTCGCAGGCCCCCAACTCGCCCTCCCGGCAGGATTCGGGCTCGTAGATGATGCGGGGGGTGATCAGCACCAGGATTTCCCGGCGCTGCACGACCTCGGTTTTGCTGCGGAAGGCCACCCCGACGATGGGGAGGTTTCCGAAGAACGGCACCTGCTTCGAGGTCGTCTGCAGCTCGTCGCGCATCAGGCCGCCGATGATCACCGTGCACCCGTCGCGGACCATGATGTTCGTGGTCACCTGGGTGGTTTCCTTGTTGGGCAGGGTGAAGCCCTCTTTCGTCTCGACCGAGCCCGTCGAGAGTTCCGGGTGGACCTCCATGCGGATCAGCCCGTCGCTGGAGATGAATGGCCGGATGCGCAACTGGGCTCCGACTTCGAGGAAGTCGACGCTCTGGGATGAGCTCGTCTCCATGAAGGTCGTGCTGACGTAGCCCAATTCCTTGCCGATGAGGATCTCGGCCCGGTGCTTGTTGAGCACCATCAGCCGCGGCGTGGCGATGACGTTCGTGTCGCCGATCGACTCCAGCGCATTGAGGAACGCTCCCAGGCTGCTGTCGAGGAAGCCGAACTTGAGTCCCTCGCTGAAGGTGAGCTTGGCGATCGATTCGAGCGGGTTGCCCCATCCCAGCTTGATGTCGCCCTGGTCGCGAAGCAGTTCAAAGCTCACGCCGAACTCGTTTTCGTCGTTGATGTCGACGCTGAGGATCATCGCTTCGATGGCCACTTGAAGGGGCCGCTTGTCGACTTCGGCGACGACCTGATCCACCTCGTACAAAATCGCCTCGTAGTCGCGAACCAGCACGACCTCGCTGCCGGCGAAGGCATCGCCCCCCACGTTGGTGGCGTCGGCTTGAATCCCCACTTCGGACGGCGACGAAACGCTGACCGTGCCCACATCGGTCGTCAGCAAAGGTTGAATCAGGGTTTGCAGCTCGGCGGCGGTGACGTAGTTGGGCCGGTACACGCGGGTGGTGACCTTGTCGAGCGATTGTTCGAGCTTGTCGAAATCGGCCGGCGTGCCGACGTAAACGAACCGGCCGTCGCGTTTCGTCACGTAGCCGGTCGATTTGAGAATGGCGTCCAGGGCCGACTCGACGCTCACGCCTCGTAGCGAGGCCGTTACCGACCCCCGCACGCTCTCGCTGGCCAGGATGTTCAGGTTTCCCAGCTTGCCCAGCGATTCGAGAACGGCGAGCAGGTTCTCGTCCTGGATGTCGATTTCCAGGTCGTCGTCGCCCTCGCCGTTGGGCGACCGGGCGATCTTGCCTTCCGCGGGCGCCGAATCGCGCGCCGGGGCCGAGCTGGGCAAGTCGACATCGGTCGGAGGCGGCGCCGTCGCCGCGGCCTCGTCGCGCGAGGCGTCTTGCGGCGGCAGCGACGCGGCTTCCGGGGCCCAATCGCTCGGGCGCGGGTCCGGCGGAGCAACCGGCCCCGTGGCAGCCAGCGCCAAGGCATGGCGAGGATGGGGCTCGGCAAGCAGCGGTCCCAGGGGAACCGCGATCCCGCGCTGCCAAGCGAGGGCGCCCCCGTCGCCTCGTGCATCGCGGGGCGCCAGCGGGGTTTTCGCCGTCGACGGGACCTCGCGATCGCGCTGTTGCGGTGCGGGCCCGCGTTCCGCCCGCCCGACTTGATTCGTCGCGTCGCGGCGAACGGGCTCGACGCGCGATTCCTCGGCCGCCGGCGCGGCGCCGGACTCGGCGGTTGCGGTGCGCCGGGCCGCGCCGGGGGAGGCGACGGCGCGCGGGTCGCTCGTCGACCAAACTACCCCAAGAGCCAGCGCCACGCCCAGCGACGCGAACAGGCAGAGGAGGATCAAGCGTCGAAGAATCATCATCCGTCTTCCGTGACTTGGGGATACCGAAAAGCCGGTTGGGCATCGTGCCCGGTCTCACGCCCTCTCGGGATCGGCCCGGCTCACCGCCGGGACGGCGACCACTCGATCCGACCCGGCCGCGACGGTTCGGGAATCGCCAATTCGTACTCGTCGTCGCCTTGGCGGAGGACGACCCTCCGCGGAAACACCTCGACCAACTCGAACTCAATGGAACGGTCGCCCTGGCGGACGCTCACCGTCTGTCCCTGTTCATAGGCCCGTCCACCGATCAGCGCCAGTCGTCGGTGCGCGCCGACCACCGTGCTCGAAAGCGCCAGGTCCAGGGCCCCTGGAGCCACGGCCGCCTCCACGATTTCCTCGGGTTCCTCCTCATCGGCATCGGTCACGACCGCCGCCTCGGGGGCGGAGGCCCGAAAGGGATCGACGCTTTCCGGCAAGTCGACGGTCGGCCTGGTTCTCGGGTCGCCGCGGATCCACTCGTCGAGCGTCGTCCACGGGCAGCCCGGGGCTTTGGGTTCGGTCGCCCCGGTGCTCTCGGCGTGGCCGGGGGCAGGACGGCGCGAGCCCGAAGCCCGACCGATGCCCGCGTCGCCCGAGGTCGCGGCCAAATCATCCGGGGGCTCTCGTTTCCCGAGCCAACCGCCCAGAAGCGGGGCCCAGAAGTAAAGCGCCACCAGGACGAGCATCCCCAAGACGGCGGCCTTCTTGGGATGGGCCATTGCCTCGCGGCGGAGGCGTCGGATCGTTCGTTGGACACTCACGGCATATCAAACGAGCGGCAGGACCTGCCTGCTTCGACTCGTCTCCTCCCTTATCGGCTAACCGGATTGCTTGACCTGACCGGAATTAACTGGATTATCGACAAAGATCTCCAAATCGAGCTCGCATTGCACATCCCCCGTATTCTTCGCCGAACGTTCCATGCGAAGCCGTTCGATCCACACCGTATGTTCGAGTCGCTCCAACTCTTGAAGGAACGCGGCAATTTGGGCAAACGTTCCCGCGCACGTCAGAAGCACGGGGATCCGGCCAATCTGGGCGTACTGCCGGGTGGGCTGCGGATCGAACCGACTCGCGGTCGTTCCGTGGCTCCTGGCCAGCAGGTGGATCTCGCCCAGCAGTTCGGTTACCCCCCTTGCCGACGAAGCACTCCTGCGCTCGTCGACGTAGGTCTGGGCCCGCTCCCACTCGTTTCGGGTCGACTCCATCGCCATGCGCAGCGTGTCGATCTGGTCGACGAACCCTTGGGCCTCGCTGAGTTCGCGGCGTAGCTCGAGCGTGTCGCGGCGACCGGGCAGATAGCCGAACACGAGGTAGCCGGCCGCCACGGCGGTGGCGGCTCCCCCGATGAGCCAAGCTGGTGCGGGTCGGTGTGCTCTCATGTCGGCGTCGGGTCTCAGGAGGACTGGGGCGTGGCGGCGGCGAGTCGAGGCGGGGCCGGGCGCACCAGGCCCCCCGATTGGCCGTACCCCGGGCGCATCGTCACGGTCACCGAGAAGCGGAGCCTCTGTGGGTCGATCTCGGAGGTCTCGATCGCGACAAGTTCCGTCCGAGCGAACAGGTCGACCTTGTCCAACTCGGCGAGATAACGGTGCAGCGATTGGCTGTCGCTCGCGGTTCCGGAAATCGACACGAGGGTCTCGCGACCATCGACCTCGTCGCGAAGCCGGTTCAGGTCGAGCGTGGCGACCGGGAGGCCGGAAGGCGCCGCGCCCTCGCGGCTTTCCGCGGGCGGTGCGACGGCGCGACGCGAGGCGGTTTCGCGGACGATCTGCAGCTCCTCGAAGGTAATTTCGTCGGGAAGGGGGGCCAGCAAAGCCGCCAGGATCTGGGTGCGAGGCCACGGATGGCGCAGGTAGGTCAGCAACTCGGCCTCGGCCTGCGCCGCGCGCAGGTCGGCCTGCATCCGGTCGATTTCCATCTGGATCGCGGCCCCCTGCGCCTTGGCCGGCTCGAGTCGAGCCAATTCGGCTCGCAGGCGGCGTTGCTCGCGGTGCTGGAACAGGGCGGCCGCGGCCAGCGCCGCTCCCAAAACGACGAGCAGAAGGACACGCCGCGTCGCTCCCTTGCGCCGGGCGTGGCTTTCGCGGTACTCGGAGGGCAGGAAGTCGATCTCGTGCATGGCGTGGTCTCGGGCGGTCAATTCACTTCGCGCAGGGCGAGTCCGGCGGCGACGTCCCATTGTCCGGCGCGGCCCGGGCGCATCGGCCGCTCGTAGTCGCGCAAGGGATCGCCCAATTCGCACGGCAGGTTCAGCCGCGGCGCGAGCCACTCGGCCAGCGTCTCGCTGGCCTCGCCGCCGCCGAGAATCACGCGTTCCAGAGGCTCCCCCCGGAACGTGACGCTGTCGTAGCGGACGCACATCGTCAACTCGTTGGCGAGTTGATCGAGCGGCGAGCGGAGCGATTCGGCGATGCTCCGGGCGATCTCGGGATCGCGCTGGTCGGCACGCCGGTCGCCGTTGTGGCGGCGCAGTGCCGCCGCCTCGGACCGGTTCATGTTCAGCGATCGGGCGACCGCCTCGTCGAAGTGCCGTCCGCCCACGTCAATGTACTTCATGAACATGGGCTGATGCCCTCGGGAAATCACCACGGTCGTTCTCGACGCGCCCACGTTCGCCAGCAGCATGCGCCGCTGTTGATCCTCGTCGCGGCGGAACTGCCGGGCGTAGCATCGCAGCATCGCGCTGGGCTCGACGTCGATGGCGCGCGGTTTCAGGCCCGACGCCTCGGCCACCGACAGGATCCGCCCGAGCACGTCGCGGCGGCACGCCAGCACGATGATCTCGCGGCGCAGCGCGTCGCCTTGGCGCACGTTGCCGGCCTCGAGGTAGCGGATCTCGGCCTCCTCGCCGGGAAAGGGCAGCCGGCCGGCGGCCTCGGCGCATACGATCCGGTCGAGTTCCCTGCCCGAGCCCTGGGGCACGCGGATGTTCTGGACGAAGAGCCCTTGCGATCCGACGCCGAAAACCGCTTCGCGCCCGCGAAATGCCCGTCCCTCGCGGGCCCGGCGCAGGGCGTCGATTACCCGGGCCTCGCGATCGTCGCCCTCGTCGTCCGGGCCGGAGGCCAGGTCCCAGCGCACCGATTCGAGCACGCGCGCCCGGTCGGCGTCGAATTGCATGAGCTTCACCGAGCGGCTTCCCAGGTCGATCCCGATCGGGCCGTACCGGCGCTTCGCAAGCCAGGCCGCCATGTTCGATGTCCTTACGGGTGGGGTTCGCACTTCCCGCGTCGCCCGGGCCGGGTCACGGCCGCGGGTCGGTTGTTGCCTCAAGCCTCATTCGACCGGTCCCTGCGCGGTGTACGAGTCGACGTCGATCGCGGCCAAGCCGGTGATCGGGTCGACGCGAATCGCGAGGGATCGCCGCGCCGGCCCCTCGCCCGCCGAAAACCAGATCAAGCTCGGCTCGGTGCGGGTCGTTTCGCCGAGCGGGCCGAACTCGACGTCGCCGATGGTGGTTCCGCTGTCCTCGGCCTCGACGGTCGCGAGCCGCACCGTGGGGCCGAGGTGCGGCATCTCGCCGAGGGCGACGACGTGCCGCGTCGGCGAATCGTCGCCGTCGAGAAACGGCGTGTCGGGCAGGCGATCCAAGGCCGCATTGCTCCCGGTATGTTCGAGCCAGTAGCGATTGTTCGCCACGTCGAAGGCGACGCGATAGGTGCTTCCGTAGGTGACGGCCAGGCTGCGGGCGTAGCTCAGGTCGACCGCCACGAAGCGAGCCGTCGCGTGCAGTTGGTCGTGGATCGTGGGATTGCCGTGCGGAACGACCACGGCCGCCAGGATCGCCATGACGGCGATCACCAGCAGCAGCTCGATCAGCGACAACCCGGCGACTCGTCGTCGGCGCCCCATGATGACCCGTCCGGCATCCATCGAATGCGACCCCGAGCGGGTTCGCGCCGGTTTGCGCGCCCCCCTACGGGGTCGTGGCCTTGGTTTCGGGAGCGACGACCACCGTCAGCTTGCCCGACTTCAACAGCGCGTTTTGCTCGCGCAGCAACTCGTTCTGCTGCTTGAGCAGTTCGCGGATCCCCTTGAGTTCCTCGATCATCTCGAACCGCTGCTCGACCGGGTTGGCAAAGGGAGCCTTGGCCGGCGCGGCCCCGAACGATCCACTCAAGCCTAGCACACAGCAGCACGCGACCGCGGCCGCCGCCAAAAGCCCTGAATAAGTGCGATTGCTCACTGGTCTTACTCCTGATCTTGGGGAGGTTTTTGGGGGCTGTCGGTCCACTCCAACAGGTCCCACCGAAGGCCGACATCGCCGCGCTCGTGATCGGGGATGTAGAGCGGGTCGTTCCAGTTTTTCCAGTGATATCGAGCCGTCGCCGACGCCGGCTTCAACACCGTTTGCGGGACCGGATTCAGGCCGTGGTTCTCCCTGAGCCAAAGCGGAAAGTGGGGGATCGGGGCCGCGTCGTCGTCGTCCCCCTGGTCCTTGAAGTCGTCGTACTGGTCCTTCCACCAACTATCCGTTTTGAACCAGTCGGAGCGCCCGCGAACGAGTACGTTCTTGGCGATCACGGTGCCTTCGACGTTCGCCGATATGTCGTCTTGAGGAGCCTCCTCGATCTCGAAGTCGTCCCACGCGGCGAGCACGCCGCGAAGCTGCGACTCGCTCCCCGCCTGGAACCGCAGGTCGTCGCCGACGATCAACGTGGGGAGCCGGACCGGCTCGGTCTTTCCTTGCAGCGGGGGAAGGTCGACGGGCCTGGCCCGCACGTCGCGGCCTTGAACGAGCAGATCGCCGCCCAAGGCCGTGATCAGCGTGCCGTGCACCTCGACGTCGTCGCAAAGGCTAACCTCGCCGTTTCGGTAGAAGACTCCCAGAGGGTTGCTTATGGGATCGGGTGCGAGCTTCACGTTCACGAGGTCCCGCGGAATCGCCGGAACCGAGTACGACTTTCCTCCCGGGTAGAGCCGATAGGAGGTCAGCTCGCCGGGGTGGGACCAGCCCGCAGGGGTTGCGGGGGCACGGTGGTCGGTCGGGACCTCCATCTTCACGTTCAGAAAGTCGATCAGCCCCCACTCCTGCCACCACCAGTACTCGTCCTTGTAGGGCAGGAGAAGCGTGCCGGTAAAAGGCCGGCAGTCTCCCAAGGCCGACGCGTCGCTGCCCGAAGCCGCGCGACGCATCTTGTTCAGGTCGGCGCAGTATTGCTTCCGAGCTTCGTCGGGCCACAGGTAATCTCGCGCCAACTCCAGTTTTCTTTGGATGCGCACGGCCCCTTCGATGCGCGCAGGCACGTTGACCTGGAACAGTCCGCCCGTCCACTGGTACATCGCGTGGGTCACCATCTCCTCCCAGGCCCCCGGCTCGGTCGAGAGGCTCCGGGGCACGAGTCGCAGCACGGCTCGGATGCGGTGGGTCGCCGTCCGACTGGGTTCCTCGGGGTCGGCGGCCGTGCCCGTCGACAGCAGGGTAACCCGATAGGGCCAATCGTCGTAGTCGTCATCGCCGAGCGCCAACGAGGGATCGCCCGTCTCGAATGTCACCCGATAGCCCTGGTGGGCGTCGAGCGATCCGGTCAGTGCCGTGTCGACGCCTTCCCAGTCGGCGGTGTGCATTCTCTTGATCGCCACGGCCATGCCCGTGGCGGCCGCCTGGCGGGCGAGCGCGTGAAGCGAGGCATTCTGCTGGATCCGAACGGCGGTGCCCTGCGACCGCATGGCGGCATAGCTGACCGCCATCGCGACCGCGATCAGAAGCAGCACCACGAGCGTGGCCACGCCGCGGCGCGGCGAACCGGATGGGGAAGGTGTCTGTTTCATGCTCATTGCCGCTTCACATAATACACAGCCGCCGAGCCGAAGAAGGGAATCGCCTGCGTGCCGGAAGCGCCCGTTTCGGCTGCAAGCTGCAATTCGATGCGCAGGCGAGCCTGGCGCAGACCCGGGATGCCCTGGACGTCCGAATCGCGCAAGTGCCGCTCGAACCGCACCGCGCCGCGCGGAACCAGCGGTTCGCCCGTTCGCACTAGCTCGGTCAACTTCACTCGGTTGGCGCTCGGGCCGTGCATAATTTCTGAAAGCTTGGTAAGGTCCCACTCATCTTCTATGTCGGAAAATCTAATCTCGAAGAGATGATTCGGTTCATCGGCATCTGGGGCGAAGATCACCAACTCGTTGAACCGCGGCAGACCGCTCGGGTCGGTCGGTTGCGTTGGCTTTCTCTGAACTGCCGTTGGGTTCCACACGACGAGGGTGTCGGGAAAACCCGACTGCTCCTCCACCACGAGAAATCCCGGAAACTGCTCGTTGGCCGTTGCTTCGCGCACGGTGCGGGTTATGCGTTCCAAGGCCACGCGGGCGTGCTGCGTGGCCGTGCCGTACCGTTCGCCGTACTCCGCGCTCGAGTGAACCGCGTTCGAGACCGCCCCCAACGCGCCCACGACGAGCACCGTGATCGACATGGCGATCAATAATTCCAGAAGCGTGAGACCCTTACGGTTCCGGCATATCCGGCACATAGGCTACCACTCGCCGAAGCTTGGCCAAGGGACGCTCGCCGCGGTCGGGGTCGACGTCGACGATGCGCACCTCGACGGTCAGCGTCCCGTCGGACTGATCGTACACGTCGATCTCCTGGCGCCAACGGTCGAAATAGCCCTCGGGCACCGGGAAACTCGAATGCCACTCGTCGTCGACCCGCGGGACGCTGCGGAAGCCGTCGTACTCGTCGATCTCGGCGAAGGGGGCGCCGACGACCTCGTCCATGAGTTGCTCGGCCATGCCCAGGGCGATCGTTTGCTCCAGCGCGTGGCTGGTCGTATCGAGCGAGCTGGCCGCGGCCAGCAGCAGGGCGGCGCCGGCAATGGCCGTCAGCGAAAGGGCCACCATCGCCTCGACGAGCGTGAACGCCCGCCTCGGGGCCGAGCGATCCGGTGTGGTGGTGCGGGCGGGCGGCATCTCGAAATCGCCTCAAAAGAAAAAAAACGCAGCGGGGTCCCCTCTCGCTCCCAGCTTCCCCGCTGCGCCGTAGACCGGCGCCCCTCCCCAAGGTGCCGATCCGTGGGAACTATAGTTCGGGCGCCAAGCAGGTCAAGCGCGCCGGCCGGGCCGTTGCGACGCCCGCGCCCCCGGCGCGGCGGGAAAGCCGCAGCAACCGGAAGAACGCGCCGCCCGCACCGCTCGGCCCGTTGCCCTTTCGCCTCAACGATGCCCCGCGGCAACGCGGCCGCCAAAGGACGATCGCGAGATTCCGTTGGAGTTCACGCTTCAGCGTGTCTTAAGACAGCCTGAAGGCTGAACTCCAGCGTTGGAGTTCACGCTTCAGCGTGTCTTACTCTTCCAGATATCCTCGTTCGACGGCCTCGCGGATCCGGGCTTGGGCATACTCCCAGAGGGCGGGGCTTCCCTCGACCATGTGCCGGTTGCGGGCGAGGACCTGGCTCGACCGGATGCCGTGCTTGCGCCACACCGTGCCCTGGGTGCGCAGGTTGTGGAGGATCGGCTGGAGCCGGTCCAGTGCCGCGGCATAGCGGGCCTCGGGCGTGGCGCGGGCTTCGTACTCGTCCCAAAGTTCCCGCAACTCGCGAGCCTGATCGGGCGGCA
>Ga0334884_1002131_pt1 | contig 26507 bp, 17 predicted proteins | sample GraSluR1_MG_7_FD_207215 | JGI IMG/M metagenome (GOLD analysis project Ga0334884, IMG submission 207215) | Sludge microbial communities from methane-producing bioreactor in Wageningen University, Netherlands - Granular Sludge_12_05 R1 | ecosystem: Engineered > Bioreactor > Anaerobic >...
CAGGTTATTTCCAGTGTTGGCTATTGCTATCGCTATGCTGAAACGGTTTGTCAGGCCAAACAGCTTCTTCGTGGAAAAGCAATCTGTCACATCAGCGCTTCCTGGATTGGTGGAATTCCCAGCGCAGCCTGGTGGAGTTTACGTAACAAGAGTGGTGGTCAATTGGTTGAACAATGCACACATTTGTTTGATATTATCCGGTTTGTGTCCGGTGAAGTAGCTGAAGTCTATGCGGTTGCGACACGTGGTTGTGTTGGTTGCAAAGACAATTATGATCTGGATGACAGTAGTGTGGTTTGCCTGCGAATGAAAAACGGAGCTACAGCCGCCATCGTTTCGACCTGTGCGGTAGACCATGGTCATCGTGTAGAAATTGAATTTATCACGCCAAACGTAACGGTACGATTGAATGGAACGACGCTTCGGGTGTTGGAATCCTCAAAATCATATGAATACCACTGTGAGAATGACATGTTTGCCGATGAATCAGCCGCTTTTATTCATGCAGTGGCAACTTCCAACCGGAAATCCATCAAGTCGAGTTACGCAGATGCACTCAAAACATTAAATATTTCATTGGCGGCCAATGAGTCGATTAATTCTGGCATGCCTGTTAAAGTATAAATATGATTGCTAATCATAAAGGTATAACGTAGTTGTTTTTTGTATGAAACATAAAATTCCAGGATAATTAAGTAACACCTTGTTGAAGTATATAGTACAAATTAACACTGTTGCCTTGGTATTGCTGTCTTGCTTCGTGCTGCTGCTGTTCCCGGCTGACGCACAAGACTTGGAACGCATTGCGCGTGAAAATACCCCGGCAGTTTTGGTTTTAATGGGTTATGACGATGCTTCTGGTCGGGAAATACAGGGTAGCGCGTTTTGTATTGATACAGCCGGATGGGTTTTGTCTACAGCGCATCAGGTTGTGGGGATGTCGCGGCTGGAAGGCCGTTTTGCTGATGAATCATCGGTTACGCTGAAGGCCGTCTTGATTGATGAAGAACGGGATTTGGCATTACTTCAATCTGAAGAGCCATTACCCCGAGCCTTGTGTATTGGGGATGCAAGCCGCCTGCGAATAGGCGCGCCTTTGACGTCTATAGCAGCTCCGAAGCAATTGGAATTTACGCTGAGCAGAGGCATAGTGTCAAACCTTAGCCGTACCTACAGGGGATTCCAGGTTATTCAAACGGACCTGGGAGCTGCACCAGGTTCCAGCGGCGGTCCCGTGTTTGATCGGAATGGTGAAGCCGTGGGCATGATTCTGATGCATCTTGAAGATGAAGCCTGGGTAACTTTTATTAATCCAATCAATAACGCGTTTGATTTATTGAAACAAGCAGGGTTGAATATTGAAGAATTGCGGAGCGCATTTATTGCTACTACACAGCCCCTCACGATTGGTTTGCAAGAAGAATTGCTGATTCCCGTACACGATATTTCTGATATAGAGCGAAACGCAATTCAGGCATACAATCGCGGCGTGCTTTCTGAAAAGTTAGAAGATAAAATTCAAGCCTATTCATTGGCGCGTTCACTCCTGCCTGACTTTTATGAAGCCGTGTTTAATCTGGCCGTCGTTTTGCAGCAGCAAGGCGAACATGAAGCTGCTGAGCAAGTGTACTTACAAGCGCAACGTATCCGACCCAATGCGCCGGAATCCTATCGGAATCTGGGGCGTTTGTATTTACGGCAAGGCCGGTATCAGGCGGCGGTGGAAACATTCCTGATCGTTTCAAATAATTTTCCGGATAGTCCACAATCGTTCAATGATTTGGGCGAGGCCTACCGCAGACTGGGCGCGCTTGAAGATGCATCAGATGCCTTCAGAGAAGCAATACGCCTGGAGTCGGAATATCCTATGGCACATTATAACCTGGGATTGGTGCTGGTCGAAATGGAAGACTTCGAAAACGCAAAATTTCATTTGAGTTATTTTTTACGACTCCGACCAGAAAGCGATGAGGCATCGCAAGTACAATTGTGGTTGGATCAATTGTAAACTGGATTTGTTATTATAGTAACCGATAATTGTGAAGTCTTTTCCACAGGTAGATCCAGGGATGTAGCTTGGATTTCAGGCATCAATCCTGTAATACATTTTTCTCAGTAAATAAGGGACAACCATGACGGAACAGGACACAAGCGCGTCTCCTGAAAAAATAGGTAGATATGAAATTGTGCGCGAATTGGGGCGTGGCGCGATGGGGGTGGTGTATGAAGGACGGGACCCCAACATTGGTCGGAGGGTAGCCATTAAGACAGCGCGTCGTGATGTTATGGAACTCTCGGGTATGGCCGATGAAATGATGGAACGGTTTCTCAGGGAAGCGCGTGCGGCAGGCACGTTGAATCATCCAAACATTATCACCATCTATGATGCGGGAGAAGAAGAAGGAATGGCCTACATGGCCATGGAATTTCTGGATGGGGGAGATTTAAGTGATATGCTTCGCGATCGTTACCGGCCCGGGATCGATGAAGTAGTCTCGATAGGTGTGGCCATATGCGAGGCGCTGGCTGTTGCCCACGCGCAAGGCATCGTACACCGTGACATCAAGCCAGCAAATATTTTAACGCCAGCTCAAGGCAAGGTAAAAGTAGCAGATTTTGGTATCGCCCACATGTCGGACTCCAGTCTTACCCGGGAAGGGGCGTTGATTGGTACACCGCATTATATGAGTCCCGAACAATTTATGGGGCAGAAAATTGATGGCCGTTCAGACCTGTTTTCTGTCGGAAATATATTGTACGAACTATTGACTGGTGAAAAGCCTTTCGGGGGCGAGGCACTTAGCACAGTCATGCACCAGGTGATTAAATCCGAGCCCATTCCGCCCAAGGAATTAAACTTCTCGGTCAATGATGCCTTGAACCAGGTCATCATGAAAGCGATGGCAAAGCGTCCGGATGAACGTTACCTGGATGCTGGCAGTATGGCGGCCGCACTGAAGGAGTCCCTGAAAGCAAACCCAAATCCAGATATATTGGCGGGGGGAGCGTTGGAAGCTGAAGCGACAGTTATGTCTGTGGCAGAAGCGGGCGATGCCACAAAAATGGGTGAACTTATGTCAGAGACGGTACCTTCGAGTGCTTTTACCGATGGCGCGGGTACCGAAACCATGGCTGGTGCCACCACATTTTCATCAGATGCCGCTCCGGGTACTGACAGCATTATCACGAAGGAAGACCAGCCCTGGTATGTAAAATATAAAACAGGTTTTGTGGCGGCTGGTGCTATGTTGATTGTGATCATTGCCAGCTTGGTTGTTTTTTCTGGTGGCAACACGACGGATTCAGTTGGTGATGATGGCGATATACAAAACAATGTGGCAGGCACCGCAGTGCCCGATACAACACCTCCGCAGGTGATACATGTGCAGGTACATGGACAAGAAGCCGACAGTCAGGTTGATATCCCCGCAGGGCCTTTTTTTGGCCGATTTCGGGCCGATATTTTTACAACAACCACCCCAGAAAGCTTTGATCAGTATGACAAAGGACTCTTGAGCGACGAAGAGGTAAAAGAGTATCTGATTCCGCCTGATCAGATAGGGTTAGAAATTGAGTTGGTATTTTATGATGATAAGGGTGAAATAATTAAACAGGTCACCGATTACATAAGTGGTAGATATGTTCAACTTGATGGCACACATCGCAGTCTGCGGGTAGAGGCGAAACACAACAGAATGACCACCCCTGAGCCTGTTTTCAGCGGCTCGGCTACATCAGAAAAACAAGCCTATACTGCGGATATGATCATTTTGCCACCTGGGACATAATATTATATGGGGGTATGTTTATCTGGTAACGCATAAACAATTCGGGTATAATCATCATTAGACAGGCAAATTGCGGATAAAGATAAAAACGGGACATGGGAGTGGTGTAAATGTTACACAGATTTCATTTATTAACAAAGAATCTTAAACTCAATGCACTTTTTGTGATGCTGTTGTTGTTGTCAGTCCATTCGTTTGCCCAATTCGAAAAAAACGCGCCTTGCCCGGTTATCGTGGCAGAAGACATATTTGGCAACCCCGTTAACACGGAAGACATTATTAATCGGGATAGGAACCTGGTTATTTTATTCTTTTTTTCATTGGATACCAGTGAAGAACTTGCCCTGCGTCTGGACAACATGAACAGGAGTCTTGGCGGTATAGAGCTTGAAATTGTAGCGCTGGGTTTGGTGGAGGACGCAGACGCGCTCAAATCTTTTGCGGAGGAAATGGGCATTCAATATTACATCGTAAGCCGGGAATTGCTGGAAAACGCGGAATGGCGCAGTATGGTTGATGTATTGCCCACCACCTTGTTTGTTGTACCGGGAGAAGGCATCATAGAACGCGTTTTACGCGGTGACCATCCTCGCCATCGCAATATTCTGGCTCAGGTGGCAGAGAATTTTTATCAGCAACGTATAAACGATTCGGCGCTTAGGATTGCAGACCAGGCCATTGAGCAGGGTGAAGATGTAACTGAGGTAAAAGAAATCCGTGGTTTCATACTTGCGTCAGAAGGAAAGCTGGATGATGCAGAAGCCGAGTTTGGTGCTATTGGCTCTACCCAGGGGCTGGCCCAGGTTGCTTATGAGCGGGGAGAATACAATCGTGTACTGGAACTGGCAGGGGATACGCAAGATGGTTATGCCCAGACCTTGAAAGGGCAGGCGCAACTGAAACTGGGTGATATCGACGGGGCGAAAGACTCCCTGCAACGCGCAGAAAGTGACCTTGCAAGAGACTGGCAGCGTGCCGAACTGGAGAATACCCGGGGCCGGGTTATCCATGAGACAGGTGAGGTTGATGTAGCTGTTGAAACGTATCGTCGCGCCGTGGCACTGGACCCCTACAATGTTAAAGCGCTCAGTAATGAAGGTTCGGCATTACGGGACCAAGGCAAGTTGGAGGAGGCAGAGGTTGTTTTACAGCGCGCGGCAAATGTGAGAGAAGACGAGATGGTCACCTCGTTGCTGCAACAGGTTCAACAGCAGTTGCAAGAAGCCAACGACCTGGAAAGGCGTCGTATCATACAGGCACAAATCAATGACCTGAGTACGCGGTATGCGTCCATGCAGGAAGCCGGACTCACTGAGCGCACGGACGATTGGAGTACGCGGCCCTTGATTATGGCATTGCTGCCTGGGAACCAGGGCGGCGTGTTCTTTGAACGTGCCGGTACCGACGTGGTTGTGCAACGGGCATTGGAGCAGCAATTGCAAATGAGTGGCAGTGTTCAGATTGTAGAACGTGCAATGCTGGACTTGCTGCTGCAAGAACTGAACCTTGGCAGCTCGGAACTGGCAAATCCGGATACACAAAGACGCTTGGGGCGTGTATTGTCCGCAGGCATGCTTGCCTTTCTTGAATACAGCCGGGTTGGTGGGGAGCCCACACTCTTTATCCGCGTGGTGGACACGGAGACTACCGGGATTGTCTGGCAACAGTCCATGCCATTGAACGAACGTCAGCCACTGGAAACCGCAACCACATTGGCGGGAGAAATGCAAAGCACTTTTGCGGAAGACCGTACCCTGCAAGGGTTGGTTGCCGAGGTGCTGGATGACAACCAGGTCATCATAAATTTGGGACAGATGCATGGCGTACAGACCGGGCAGACTTTCATTTTATTAGAAGACGGTGCCCCCATTGAAGTTGGTGGTCGTGTTATCGCGCACCGACAACGACCTGTCGGACGTCTTACTGTTGATGTGTTAGACCAAAATTACGCCATTTGTACCGTGCATGATCTGCGTGATGGCATTTTGCCACAGCACGAAATGAAGATTAAAAGCGAACTGGCTCTCTAAAATTCCCTGGAATTCCCTGGTATTTTTTAGTTTCCGGGCTGGTGTGGTGAAGTTATGTTCCTGTTTTATTGCCTACCCCAGGTGAGGCATGCAATGCTGCGGTCTGGTATTAAAAAACACCTATCGCAACAGCCCAATCTGAGGATACCGGGAACCGCAATGTTTGCAGACCGGGTTGTACTTCACCCAATGGTATTTCTTCATACGCCATTTTGGTATTTACTGCCACCGCAGGTAGCGGTGATGCCAGGTGTGTTAAATCCACTTCGATCGTAGCTGTGTCTTCCTGATAGAGCACGTAGCTTATGTCTTCCGCATCCTTCAGTATCCAGGCACCGCCAGGCGACAGTGAATTTGCCAGTGCCATACCAAGGACAAAACGCTTATGTTCACGCCAAAACGTGTGGTAAGTACGTAATTGCACTTCGGCCGGATAAGGGTGCCCACCAAAGGCGCTGCTATCTGCGGGATAGAAACCGATGAAACTTCCCATCCCGCCTGCCATGGCAGTCCACCACAAGAGTCGGCGTATACCGTCCATATCAAGATTATCATGACCTGTTCGATTAAAAGTGTGCCGCTCCTCGTATATGTGCGGCTTTGCAAGGTCATTTTTCATATGCGCGTCAATTTCATAGTAACTTTCTGGCCCTGCGTTGGAAGTGCGCAAGGGTGTTCTACGTCGATCGTACCCGTCATAAGAATTAATTGTATGTGCAGTTTGAATGGGATATCCCCGGGCAGATAGCAAATGCGGCCACCCCATGTGTGCTTGTAGATAACTGGCCCATGCTGTCACTTGCTTCTCATCGGTCCATTCATGCAAGTCAAAACCATATCCCATGCTCCATCCGGGTAGTGGGCCGAGACGGGCTGCAATATACCGTTGAAGACGCTGATCTGTTTCACCGTTTGCACCGCCAGGTAATCCCAGAGGCGTCCAATGCCGCTGTTCATCGCCCCATTTCCATATATGGACGCGTCCTCCTGCCTTATGGACTGTTGTAATGATCGTTTCGATCATCTGAAAGGTCTGTAAATCAGGTGTAGTCTGGTTGTGCGTGTTATGTTGCCGCTCACCAAACTGGAACCAATTATTATTGACATGTAAAAATAACACTTCGCAACCGTTTTGTCGTGCTGTATCCAGGAAGGCCAGTGTTTCCCTCGTCAGCACTTCCAAATCAATAGACATTTTGTCTAAATAGGACTCATGCTTGTTGCGATCCATAAACACAGTAAAAAGGTAACCTTCTAAATCGGACGTATTGGTGTTCATTCGAGCATATTGATTGCCTTGATAGGTTAAGAAACCACGGATGTCGGGATCAGGGTTGGGTTTGATGTTGATATTTCCCGTCAGTCCATGCAAGGACTCTATATCACTGGTAGTTTCAAATGACCAAAGTCCGACCTGTGTACCAGCAAACCGGAATTCCCAAGAATTGTTTCCAATGTAAAACATTTCTGTGTTGCGTTCTTCACCGGTTTCATCATGTAAAAATTGAACAGAAGACTTAATATCAAAGGGATTGCCAGCATATTCAGGCACATGAATGCTCCATGAAACATAGGGCTCCCAAAGTCTTCCCTCACGACTCATGTCATTTGGATCGTCTGCACTTGCACATTGGCATGCCATAATCTTAAAAATGACCAATAAAATTAGCAATAGACGGTGAAAACATCTATTGGCAACTTGCAGCATCGCAATCATTTTTAACAAGCAACAAGAATTAGACTTCTCGTTCAAAACAACCATAACGTTAACCCTTATACGTTTGAACTCATTCTTTTAAATGCATTCTGTATAGAATTATCAGTTTGTAACTTTATATCAGTTGTGAAGATATAGTTTCATTCTTGCTTTGAAAATTCAATAATTAATTTTATAATTATAATCATAAATCGTAACTGATATTAAATTGAACGGATTAAATTCACGTTTACTTCAAGTAATTACAATCAAAAATATTTACTAAAACAGTATAAATGCATAATTCTATGGTAGTGAGAAATAATTCATGGTTCTCGCGATAAGAATATTAAAACTTACTCGAGATAACACGATATTTTCAATAAGTAATCGTAGTAATAAGATTTTAGAATTGGAGTTAATTTACAAACGGCGAATAAATTATATGAAAATTACAAATTATGCGTGTTTTTTTTGATATCTCATGTTACACCTGTAACATAAGTTACAATATGGTAGTTGGTGCTTGATTTATTGAATTGTTATGTGTAAATATTCAAAAAGAATAAAAGAAGATTATTGTGCGATTTTTGCTAAACGGAGCGTGTAGTAGAATGCGAAAATGTGGTATTTGCACTGCAAATCATCAACCCGTAAGACTGAGGAGAAAGAAAATGAAAAAACGTAATTGGGAACACCAAACTTCAAAAACACTTTGGTATGTCATTTTGATGGCATTTGTGTTTGCGGGGTTGATGATCCCTGCAAGCGCGCAATCGCCTGGCGAATTGGTTCAAAGTGCCGGGTTTGACAATGCGCATGAAGCCAGTGTGACCTTTAGTTCACAGCCAACCGAAGGTAACCTGCTCGTTGCCTTTTCTGCTCACCGACGAACCTGGACCAGACCAAATATTTCTGGCACAGGATGGACTCTGGTCGGTGACGCTCCTATTAATCAGACTGGTACCTGGATGGCAGTTTGGTATAAAACTGCCGGCCCAAGCGAACCAACTACCATTGAAAGTTTTTGGGACGAACCTTTCGACAGGCCAGACCGTAGGGTAAGCTTTACGGTAAATGAATATGCCGGTGGGGGAGCACTTGGCGAAATGATATTGGTGGGTGAAGCACGTAATTCTGCAAATGGCGCGACCTCTCTCAGTGCCGGTCCCACTGCCGCAAGTACATCCGACAATACACTTGTACTTGGACTGGTAACCACGCGTGGGCCAGGTCAAGGAGATGCTGCTGAAAACGTAGAAGTGGTAAATTGGCCTGGAAGTATAGAAACTGAATTCTATGCCTTGGGTATTAGTGATACTTGGCCGGTTGAACTGCATATTGCACGGCTTGCCGGTGCCGCCGCAGGACCCTATCAAGTTCAAGTATCCTGGGACCAGGCGGAAGTCATCTCAATGTTTCAATTACTGGTGTTTGAACCTGCCGGTAGTGAAGACCCGGACCCAGAACCCTCTGAGTTTCTGGTAGACCCCACTGATTTGGTAGTTTATTATTCTTTTGATGAATTCGGTGGTGTCGTCCCCGATTTGTCTGGAAATGATATTGACGGTACAGTTAATGGAACGATTACACCGTCTGCAGAAGGCAGGTTTGGAAGTGGTGCGGCGCAATTTACATCAGGATCATTTCTCGATTTGGATGGTCCCAATGTGCCAGCGGATTTAATTCCAACCTCTGCCTTCACATTGGCTGCCTGGCTGAAGTTGGATGACACTGGGGGACAACATGCACTGTTCAATGCCTTTACCAGCGAGGATGTCTATTTGATTCACCCGGAAGTCCGTCCAGATGATTATCGGTTTATGTTGCGTGGCAATCGTTCAGAAGGAAATAATGTAACCATCGGCAATTTGATTGCGGGTACGCCTACCTTTGGTGAGTGGATTCACTGGGCAGGCACCTACGATAAAGACGCTCAGAGCATGATTCTGTATATCAATGGTCAGGTAGTCGGTAGTTTTGATTCCAATACACTGACCAATGCGGTCGATATTGCGGATGATTGGGATAAAGGCGCGCGTGTTGGAATCAATGTAGACAATGCCCGGCCACTTGTGGGCCTGATGGACGAGTTCTATATTTTCAAGCGTGCCTTATCTGCGCAAGAAATACAACTATTGGTGGATGGCCCACAGGAAGAACCCACTGGCTTGGTATGGGATTTCTGCGATGGTCTGCAAGGCTGGGTCAACGCCAACCAGAGCCCGGTTTCCTGGGATGGCAGCCGGATGGTTGTGAATCAAGCAGCGACAGCTCCAGAAACCTATGATCCGCATATAGCAATTGCTGGCTTGTCCCATGACTTGGAAGCAAACCCAGAATTGGCCATCAAGTTGACAGTCGAAAACGCACCTCGCGCTTTCGCTATTGGTGTTTTCTCATTCCGTCAAGATGCTGGGCACATACGCCCATTATTTTCTGGTGTAGGCAATGGCGAGCATATTCTCCGTCTGAATTACCTGGACGAATTTCCGACTGAAGAAGCTTGGACCTTGACCCAGCTTCGCCTTGATATTCCGGAAAACGAACCGCACCAGAATGGCGGCGCCTGGCCTGATTTCAAGGATATGGTCGTTACAATTGACTGGGTTGCTCTGACAAACGATCCCAATTTTGTACCGGAACCTTGTCCTGTTGTGGTCAATATTTCCGGACCTGATATGGTTGTGCAAGGCAGTGATGTGATCTTGTGGGCCGATGTCAGTGGTGCTATGGGCAATGTCAGCTACCAATGGTGGAAAGATGGTCAGGAATTACCGGGAGAAACCAACAGCTTCCTGGAACTGACAGCAGTCACCATGCAACAAAGCGGACAATATGCTGTAGCTGTTACTGATGACAATGACACTGTGACTCAAACACATATTTTGTCAGTTGTTGAAGCCATGCCATTAACTGGGCATGCAGGATTATTGATGCTGGTATTGGCAGCATCTCTGTCCGGGTTTGTCCTGCTGCGTCAAAGGCATGTAAGTGTGAAATAGTGTGGTGATACAATCACCGTATTTTTAATAGTTTATTGCGAGTTATAAATCCCTGTCGGCTTTAACATGAAGCTGATGGGGATTTTTTCTTTAATAGATGAAATCAGTCATATATTTTACATCGCATCATTTATTATGCGTTGCCTTGTGAATCAAACACCACATAATCAGGTTGAACTCACCTTCGTATACATTCTTTAAAATTTGTGCTATACCAGATTTGCAGAGCGCTTGCATTTCATAATTGGTTTCATTGAGTCGCCATGTTTATCATTAGCAGAGAATAGAATTCATTACTTGAATTAATTTTTGAGTCGCGATACACTCAAAGGAAATGGACTGTTCCATTATTATATGCCAATGGATACTATATTATTGCTCAGTGCCGAAAACTAATATTTTTGGTTTTCTAAACAGCGATTCTTCAGGCTGCTTTGTTTCAATAATAAGGGGGACTTATGATGAGCAACGGCTACCAGGTACATACGCATTCTAGCGCGCATTTTCATCTCTACAAATCAGGGCTACTGCTTATCATTCTTCTGTGGGCCTGTATTCCGGTTAAGGATGCGGTTGCACAACAACTGGATCTGCCAATACCTGATCTGTATTGGCAAATTGTTGATTCAGAAAATGCCCGATTCATGTTTTCCAGCGCATACGGTTCCGCGTTGGAAGGCCATGCGATTGGTAAATATTTTTTAACACAGGGGATACGTGAAGAGTCGGTTTTTCTCTTTGATGGCGCTACGTTCGCCTTTAAGGTAGAAGGGGATATGTTTTACGAGGCTAACAGAGATATCAGTATCTCGGCCTGGATACGTCCAGATATGTTGTTTGTGGAATCCTGGAACAGCCTCGTGGAGATTGCAGGTGAAATCCCGGTGAATGAGGCGGTACCGCCACTGGCGGGCATTTCAATTACCCGAATGGATGGTGGCAAGATTGCATTGTACAACAACCACACGCGGTATGAATGGCCGTTCCCGTACCACCCGGGGCGTTGGGTGCATCTGGCCGCCGTGTTCCGTACCTCAGGCGACGTTGATTTATATGTAAACGCGCTGAAGCAGGATAAACCTTTCCAAATCACCTACCAAACACCCTCGGTGGTAGAATCGACCGCTTATATCGGCAGAAATGTGACCACGTTTTCCGAAGAACCCCTAAAGGCACATTTCTTTCGGGGGGCTGTGGACAGTTTTTATGTTTTTTTGCAACAGTTTTCTGAAGAAGTTGTATCCTTCCTGTATCATCTTGGCAGACCAGCAACCTTCTCCGATCATTTTCATATTCCCGGACTCCCAGAACAGTATTGGGATATTCAACCACCTACAGGTTTTGGTATTCATTCTGACGTATTGCATGTTACCGGTTATCACGGCCCCAATACATTAGGCGCTACTTCGCCGATACAGAACAGGGAATTCTCTTTGTGGCATCGTTACAATGATGTGCGTTATGTTGAAGATATTCCTGTAGGAGACCAGTTGTTGGAACTTGTGCTTCGCATGTCCCCTTGTGAAACGGAGCGTATTTCCCTGCGCTTCTCACCGCGTTCATTACAGTTTATCCATGTATTGAATGAAAATGTAACGGTTCTCGCCACGGCAACCGAACCTGATTTTATGCCCAATACCTGGTACAACAGTCGCGTGCGGGTTGTGGGCAATCAATGTGCTGTATGGTTACGTGATCAGGCAGGTAGTTGGGGAGATGCTGTCATGTCACACACACTTGAAATGGAGTGTTTTCATTCTGGTGCTTTCGCGCTAACCGTACATCCCGGCGCGGATTATCAAATCGACAACTTCCATACGCGCCCCTATGATGGCGAACTATTGGCCGGGATTGACTCCATAGATATACAACATCTCAATACAAGCACCAGCTTGGATAACAGTGGAAAAATCTTCCCTGAGGGCGGTCAGTATCCCCTTGATGAATCGGTCCATTTGCGGATTGAGACTGCACCGGGCTTTATCTTTAAACTCTGGGATGAAGAAGGCGATACCCATTTTTATAATCATCAGGGGCTACAGACACGCCTTGTCATGGACAGCGATAAATTAGTTACCGCCAAATTGCGCAAGTCGTACAACCTCCCGGATGCTGTATTTGGCAATACACATTACGATTCACATTACGCGCCATATGGACATACCAATCTTGATTTCTCGGGGTTGATCAGTACGTACGAAGACAGAGCTGGTAAAGTACACCGCTTTGTGCCTGCCAAGGTGGTACTTCATGTCGATGATTACCCCAAGAATGATCCCTTGCGCAGTCTGCAATTGTCAGAGATTGCGCATGTCATTGATGCGAAAGGAGACCCGATCCTCTATTCATACCCTGTGGGGACGACAGTTCATATTGAGGCCTACCCGCTGGATAATATCATGGGTTTTCCAAACATTCTCATGGGCTGGGAAACTACACCAGGGACTGAAATCAACCAATGCCCATTTCCCGAAGACCGACATCGCTTTACAATACCACCCATTGAAGACGACACCGCGCTGCAATTTCGTTTGCATGCGGGTATGGTGGGTGTTGAAATAGTGATACCCTCCTATGTCCGCTATCGGCAAACCTCGGGAAACCATTATCTCGTCGGCCAAAAACAAAATGATGATGGCATGTTATACTACACCTACCATGTCTTTGGTCCTGTGGGCGCATTACAAGAGATGTCCGCCATAACACTACAATTTGCGCCTGCCTATACTGGACCACTGGGACAGGGTAAATATGAAGACTTACCGCGTCACGGAACGTCATATCGACTGATACCGTTTGTGCGGCATGGTCCGATAGGGGATTCTTTATCTATGTACAAAAAATGGATACTGAACGATGCATGCTGGGCACCAATCGACGGCAATCCTTCCGAGCCGCCAGAACTGGCAAATCCTGCGCTTTCTCCCGGTAAGGGCCTTGTGAAAAGTTCTACATACACCCCAATCGTAGGCGGATATTGATACTACAAAATGAATGGTAGCGTATGTAAAACTGATACGAACATATAAATATGTTTTGAAAAAGGATAAATGAGTAGAATGTTAAATAATAATATGTGGTGGCGCAATACTCATGATATAGTTGAAAAATACTTGCAAGCGTCTACTTTAAAACATAAATTGAATAGCTCTACAAAGCACTTGAACAATCATATTTCGCAACTAGCATGTATAGCAGAAGATGTGTGGCTATTTTGTCGGTTAACACACAAGCTTATGGGTCGTTGCCAAGTTTTTTCTCTTTCACTAGATAGTTATGTGCTTAAAGAAGATATGCATACAAATGCTTTATATGCTTTTTCACAACTTGCGCTTGATTGGGGTATAGTTCTTGATTATCAGCCAAATTCAGATAATGAATATATTGGATTTTGTGGAGATATAGGCGTGTTGGATACTCTTTATGTTTCAGATAGTGACGATATACTATTAAAAATTAATGGTTCATGTTCCGTCGTTGATGTTATACGAATACTTTCTACATATGATCCATTAAAAGACCCCTTATCAAGGGATTTGCCTGTTTCAATAATTATTGATGACTTATATGGTACAACAGATACGGATAAGCTCATAAAAGCATACTATAATGGTGCACTTACGAATAATAGTCAGCACCATTCATCAGAATTTGCGTCATTTGTTCAAGAAATGGTGCAAATCCACATACATTTCTGTACCTTGTGTACAAAGTTTTTCTGTTCTTTTGAACAGCTCATCACAAAACAATGTGGTAAATACCTGGGTCAATTGGATCCAGAGTTTTTGGTAAAAATGAGCAGATTATCTAACACTGAATTGGCAATGTTTTCAATAGTAATGTTGAAATGTATTTTAACATATAGAATAAATGAAGACTATATGTATGGAAGTATGAATAAAATGGTAGATATGCTGTCAAAACTGGAATTACCAGACTAGTTCATATTAAATAATTATGCCTGCATTGCGTAATGCAGGTATGAGACCTATATCCCTTGACCTACGACAACGTGTCGTGGCCATGCGTCATGAAGATGGCCAATCCATGGGCGAGATCGCTAAGCGGTTCCGGAATCCCAAAGGAACGGTCCAGAATATTCTGGAACGAAATCGGGACAACGGCAAGAAAGAACTACGGCCACAAAACGCTGGGCGTAAGAGAGGACTTTCTAAGGAGCATCTAAACGCACTCGAGCAGCTTGTGGTTCACCACCCAAACACAACCCTTGAGCGGTTGCGGGAGGGATTATCACTCCCCGTTACCATCATCACCATTCACAACAGCCTCAAGCGAATGGGTTTCACCTTAAAAAAAAATCGTTACGTGCGAGTGAACAAGAGCGACCCGATGCAGCCCGACAACGAGAACAATGGATCAGGGCGTTGCCCAGTCTGGATCCGATACGTCTGGTGTTCATAGATGAAACGGGAGCAAAAACCAACATGCCCCGATCCTACGTACGTGTACGCAAGCATGAGCGCGTGCTTGAGCATGCTCCACATGGACACTGGAACGCCACAACGCTAATTGTTGGAATAAGCAGTCGAGGCGCCATAACACCTATGATGCTCGATGGCCCTATGGATACGTTGGCGTTTGAAGCAAACCTGGAGCAAGTTCTCATTCCAGCGCTACCTGAGAAGGCCATCGTGATTATAGACAACCTTAGCGCACACAAATCCCAAGGTGTTGAAGTGCGACTCAAGAAAGCCGGGACACCCCTGCGCTATTTACCTCCGTACAGCCAGGACTTTAATCCAATCGAATTGATGTGGTCAAAATTGAAGACATTCAAGTGCGCCGCTAAAGTGCAAACGCAAGATGAACTAAAGTCAACGATTACCGATGCATTTAGAAAAATCACTTCGGATGATGCCCAAAGTTTTTTTTGACATTGTTACGTAGGCATAAATAATTAAAATTCTCTAAAGTTTTCGATTTTGTGTAAAAAAAAACTTGACAGATTGAAATCTTATGGCTATAATTCAAATGTACATTTTAATTTAGTATTTTAAATAAGGATTTAGACACAAACTCGCATATACAGCGGGAGGAGGTTGCCATGAAAAAACAACGACGTGGCCAACTGATGAAGGAAAAATTATTAGAAGAGGCCTGCATAGTGTTTGCAGAAAAAGGTTACCGTGATGCGACCCATATGGATATTTGCCAACGCGCGGATGCCAATGTGGCATCAATTAATTATTATTTTGGGACTAAAGAAAATTTGTATCAAGCTGTATTTGCCTGTTTGATAGAAAAGGCTGAACTTCAGTTTCCCCTGGACGGTGGTTTGCCACCTACGGCAGCACCAGAAAAAAAATTGCAGGCATTCATCCACGCGCAACTTGGAAGAATGTATGATCCAGAACAAGGTGGGTTACATCAGATACGTATGTCAGAGGTGTTTGATTCCACAGGGTTGTTGACGGAAGCTTTGGAAGATCAACTTGCACAGAGTCGTGCCGTCATTATCCATATTTTGGAAGAACTATTGGGTCCGCAAGTCTCGCAACAGGATATTGTATGGTGTGAGATGAGTATCGTTGGGCAATGTTTTGTGGGAGGGCCCAGTCAGGAAGACAATGGGCCACGCAATCTGTTTGGGCTTCATAAATCGAATGTCGAGCAGCTTACCGATCACATCCTGACCTTTTCATTGGCGGGAGTAAAAGCGATTCGAAAAAGGGTTGAACACACAATCCGGTCTCGGGAGTCGGGTCATGAATTATAGGCCACAATACGAGATTAATTTTTCTGAATCATGGGTTGAAAAACCTCGCCTATTTGGATTTACTATAAAAATAACGGTTTGTCTTATGTGTCTGGGGGCATTACCATTTAGCCTGATGTCATGCGCCACACTCGACCTGCCAAACCGTTCTAGCTCTGAACTCCCCTTGCCAGCAAAGTATTCGCAGTTGGATGAAAATCAAGTTCTGCCAGACCGAAGTAGGATAAGTATTGAAACTGAAGAATTGACTCAACTGATAACAATGTCTCTCAGTGGTAATTTTTCACTACAGCAAGCATATGCTCGGTTGGATCAAGCTGGCGCCATTGCAAAACAAAGCAGGGCTTACAGATTTCCCAGCCTGACTTTTTCTGGTGAGTCTTCAGTCAGTCGTGTACACACAGATACTGGATCAACTGGAACTGACTTGAATACAGTCAGCCAGAAAATAGGCGCCCTGGCAACCTTATTGACTCCAGCGGGAAGCGCTGTTGATGCCTCGTCAGGAGCGGACAGCTCACTGGAATTGGCACAATCTGCAATTCGTACAGCACAAGGTAAAGTCCAGGCGTTGGAAACGCTCCTGACGGAGCCTGTTTCCTCTTCGATAACATCCACCAATGAATCTTTCAAGTTAGGTTTGGTAAGTAGTTATGAGCTGGACTTATGGGGAAAGCTGCATGCCAATTCCAAAGCATCTCTGCTCGAATACAATGCGTCAATTGAAGACATCCTCACGGCCAGGCAATCGCTTATTTCAGAGGTAACATTGACATGGCTCAACCTGATACTACAAAAACAAATGCTTGCTCTAGTTCAGGAACAACTCGAGACCAACCAGGCGACATTGCAATTGATTGAATTGCGTCATCGAATGGGAATGGCAAATGCTCTGGATGTTTATCAACAACAACAGTTGGTGGAGGCTGCACGTGCATCACTTCCACCACTTGAAGGAAATATGCAGCTGCTGTTGCATGAACTGGCAGTGCTGGCAGGAAAACCGCCCCAAACAGATTTAAATTTACGAGAAGTCCAGTTTCCGATACTTACTCCGCGACCTGAATTGGGATTACCGGCAGAGTTGCTGGCACAGCGTCCGGATGTACGGGCATCTGGTCTGCTTTTACAAGCCTCAGATTTGAGAGTAAAAGTAGCACAAGCAGATCGACTTCCAGGAATCCAACTGACTGGTTCTGCGAGTTTTGGATCAAATGATTGGGAATTGCTTTTTAACAATTGGGCAGCAACCCTGGCTGGAAGTATAACTGCCGCTGTTTTTGATGCCGGTCAACGCAAGGCAGAAGTAGAGCGCACGATGGCAGTAGTCGATGAACGCCTGGCGAGTTACAAGGATTCTGTACTACGAGCGGTGAGAGAAGTTGAAGATGCACTGGCATTGGAAAATATGCAAATTACCTATTTCGATGTAGTGGAAGTTCAGCTTGCTTTGGCTCAGGCAACTTGCGATGAAGCGGTCCTGCGATATCGCAAAGGTTTAAGTGATTATTTACCCGTGCTCAGTGCAATCTCAAATTTACAAACGCTTCAACGAACACATATACAGGCAAAGCATGATTTGCTATCACATCGGGTTGCACTTCATCGCGCTTTGGGCGGCTCTTGGGAAAATGAAACATTATGGAGCAAGGAGTTTTAATATGTTAACCTCAAATCGTAATATCTTGTTGCGCATCTTTCGGGGTGTCGTTATAACCATAATGGGATTGGGAATTCTGGGAGGCGCATTGTATGTAACAATGCACCTGTTGTTGAATCCCCAGCGCCCTGAGCAAAGCCCTCCAGTGCAAGAGGTACCTCTTGTAGATGTAACCCGGGCTGAATTCTCAGATGAGATAGTAATAGTTAAAGCATTAGGAACAGTAGTACCGGCTAATACAGTTACCTTGAAAGCACAAGTGAATGGGCGGATTGTTGCGTTGCATCCGGAATTCATGGAAGGAGGCATTGTAGGAAAAGGTGATTTACTTGTAAAAATTGATGCCAGAGATTATGAACTTGTTCTGGAACGAACGCGTACCCAGGTGGAGGAGATGGAGGCAAACCTTATCATGGAGCATGGATATCAGGAAGTGGCGCGCCATGAATGGGAGCATTTCAACCTGAATGAACAGTCAAGTGAGTTGGAAGAAGAACTGGCTTTACGTAAGCCTCAGCTTCGTAAATTGGAAGCAAATTTACAATCGACACGAATTCAAGTTGAACAGTCTCTCTTGGACATACAGCGTACAGAAATTAAATCACCAGTTAATGCCGTTGTACAACAAGCCACACTTCGGGTTGGAGACCTGGTGACAGCACAACAAACAGAGCTTGCCCGGTTAATTGGTACGGATGTGTATTGGGCTCAAGCCAGCATATCGGTCAATGATCTGCACTGGATACAATTTCCAGATCATACTGATTCATCAGGTAGCCAAGTTCAAATACGTACACAATCAGGAGATATTCGCGAAGGCCGTGTTCTGAAACTGCTCAGTGATATCGAAGAAAATGGTTTGCTTGCACGAATTTTGGTCGAAATCAAAGACCCTTTGAACCTGACAAATGATAATAGCACTGGGCGGCCTCTATTGCTTGGGGAGCGAATCCAGATTGAAATTCACGGAAGTCGGCTTGATAACGTTGTCGTTCTGCCCCGATTTGCATTGCGAAATGGGAACGATGTCTGGATTGTCGATGATAATGGAAAACTCGACATGCTTTACCCCGATATCGTGTGGCGAGGAGATGAATTTATATTTTGCCGTGGAATTACACAAGGTATCGACATCATCGTCAGCAATTTGGCTGCACCAGTAGAAGGGATGGCCCTTCAGGTCATATTGCCAGAACACATAGTAAAAGATGATCATCTTGATCCAAATGAAGCATCAGAGACCCTACTCTCAAAGTTACCCTCCACTGCTCTTGTCGAACAAGAAGCAACAGGTGCTGATTATACCAGCCAGCGCAAGGAGCAAATGTAATGAATGAATTGCTCGGAAAACACAGTCCAATTGCCTGGATGGCACATCATCCCGTAGCACCCAATCTCATCATGATAGTCTTTTTGGTAGGTGGATTTCTTGTGTGGGGTAATATGCAGCGGGAGGTTTTTCCAGATACTCAAGAAGACCTTATCCAAGTATCTGTGACCTATCCCGGGGCAAGCCCAGAAGAAGTTGAACAAGGCATTGTGCTTGCGGTTGAAGAAGCAGTTCGTGGTCTGGATGGTGTAAAAGAATTACGTGCCAGTGCAACAGAAGGGGTTGCTCAAATTACAATTGAAGCCTTGAGTGGAGCCAACTTGGAACGCCTTGGACAAGAAGTAAAAAGTGAGGTAGACCGTATCCGAACTTTTCCGGAAGAGGCAGAAAAACCAGATATTTCAGTGGTCTCTCGAAAACATCAGGTACTTCAATTATTATTATTTGGCAATGTCAGTGATTGGGTATTGCGTGAGAAAGCAGAACAATTACGAGACCTGTTGCTTCAGGACCCTGATATTACGCAAGTTGAACTCAGCGGTGACAAGTCTTTTGAGATAAGCATAGAGGTTGAACAGCATAAGCTGCGCCAATACAATCTGAGTATCCAAGATATAGTTGCCAAAGTGTCTTCGGCTGCCATCGAAATGCCCGGTGGTAGTGTAAAGCCGCAGGGCGGTGAAGTGTTGGTACGTGTTACAGAAAGACGTGATTATGGCTCTGAGTTTGCACGGATTCCGATTATTTCTACACCAGATGGTGGAGATGTATCTTTAGAAGATATTGCAACTATCAAAGATGATTTTGAAGAAGTCGATAGATTTTCATATTTTGATGGTCAACCAGCCATAGGGGTATTTGTTTACCGAGTAGGAAAACAAAGCCCAACTGATGTTTCGAAAGCTGTTGATAAAGTTTGTGCCTCTTTTGTTGCTTCTTTGCCTGATGGATTGCATATGAAGAAGCAGAATGATATGGCCGATGAATATCAGGGACGTATTAACCTGTTGCTTAAAAATGGAACTATCGGTATTCTGCTCGTGTTGGGGGTGCTTGGTCTCTTTTTGGAAGTTAAGCTAGCATTCTGGGTGATGATGGGCATACCAGTCTCTTTTTTGGGAGCTATCATGTTTCTGCCATTTTTGGGAGTAACTCTCAACATGATGTCGCTGTTTGCCTTTATTGTAGCATTGGGAATTGTGGTTGACGATGCGATTGTAGTAGGTGAAAATGTTTATTACCATCATGAGTCTGGAAAATCATTTATGCAGGCAGCAATTGATGGTTCTCATGAATTAATCATGCCGGTTACCTTCAGTGTATTAACCAATGTCGTCACGTTCATGCCACTGATTTTTATTCCAGGCATGATGGGTAAAATGTTCTGGATGTTACCCGTCGTTGTTATCTGCGCTTTTTTGATTTCCTTATTTGAGGTGTTTTTTATTCTCCCATCGCACCTTGGACATCGCAAAGACAAAGAGCGGTCAGGCATTGCCAGATGGTTACACCAACCGCAGCAGTTCTTCAGTAAAAATTTCACAAAAGCAATACATGTATTGTTCCGCCCAATGATGAATGTGTTTTTACAATACCGCTACCTGGTACTGGTAGTTGCGATTTGTATATTGATGGTCGTGGTTTCCTGGCCAGCAAGTGGTCGTATGGGATTTTCTATGATGGCGACCATTGAATCCGATTATGGGCGAGCGGATTTGGAGTTGCCTTACGGTAGTGCCGTAGAAAAAACCATCGCCATCGTGCAACGAATTGAGCAAGGTGCGTTGGAAGTAGTGGAAGAATGTGGGCGGCCTGAGCTACTGGATGGTATTAACGTGCTGGTGGGGGGGAGCGGTTCACATACAGCTTCTCTTACCGTTTTTCTGGCGGACGCTAAAACCAGAGAAGGTATCATGACTACCGAAGAATTTGTTCGAAGGTGGCGTGATAAAGTTGGCCCCATTCATGGGATTAAAGCATTGAGTTACAGTGCAGATTTTGGTGGTCCCGGAGCGGGAGATGACATAACCATTGAATTGAGTCACCAAAGTATGGATGTGCTTGAACAAGTGAGCAGTGAATTGGCACAGAAGCTTGCATCCTATCCCATGATTAAAGATATTAATGATGGCTTTCAACCAGGAAAAGATCAAATTAATTTCAAAATTTCCCCCGAAGGCGAGAGTCTGGGATTATCGGCGCAAGAGGTGGCTCGCCAAATGCGTAATGCATTTTATGGTGCGGAAGTTCTTCGCCAACAACGAGGCCGTAATGAAGTAAAGGTGATGGTGAGACTTCCCAAACATGAGCGTATCTCTGAGTACAATATTGAACAACTCATGCTGCGTACACCTTCTGGAAGCGAAGTGCCCTTGATGGAAGTTGTTACGATAGAACGCTCCAATGCGTACACAAACATCAGTCGACGCGAAGGCAGGCGTGTCATACAGGTTACGGCGGGAGTGGAACCAAGAAGCCGGGCACAGGAAATTATATCTACTTTGCGTGAGACAGAATTACCGGAAATCGCATCGCGGTACCCAGGGTTGTCCTACAGCTTTGAAGGACGTGAGGCAGAGATTCGGGATAGTATGGGGGGACTGAAAGCCGGGTTTGTAATTGCTCTGATGGTTATTTATGCACTCCTGGCAATTCCCTTTAGAAGTTACTTCCAACCGCTTATCGTCATGGTCAGTATTCCCTTTGGTGCTGTTGGGGCTATCCTTGGACATTTAATCATGGGGTTTGGTCTAAGTCTAGACAGCATCTTTGGTCTGTTGGCATTGAGTGGCGTTGTTATTAATGGCAGCCTCGTACTTGTCAATGCTATCAATTGCAGTATTGCTAATGGTGTAAATGTTCACGATGCCTCATTGAATGCAGTCGAACAACGATTCAGACCGGTTCTGCTCACTACGCTGACGACCTTTTGCGGTGTGGCTCCTCTCATCTTTGAGACTTCGATCCAGGCCCAAATCATGATACCTATGGCCATTTCTCTTGGCTTCGGTGTTTTGTTTTCGACCTTCATTACACTTTTACTTGTTCCGTGTCTTTACTTGATAATGGATGATATAAACAGATTTTTTGTAGCATTTGGGAAATTTATACGTGGCGATTATGACATCTCTGAAACAAAATTTGTGGATTGATTTATATTAAAATTAAATCGCAACATTCATATAGGAAACATACTAGATTATTAGTATGAAGTAAACCTACACAGATGTTTTTTTGATACAGCGCTGTTAGTATAGATAGGTATAAGGTCGGGGTTAGATAATTCGAAACTCCGGCCTTTTGGCCTCCAGAGGGATACATATTAACCAGCTTTGCCGCACAGACGATCGTAATTGTTACCCGGCCACTATCCTGGCCGCCGTCAACTTTCAGCGAAACTCCACCATACGATTTGGTCATGACAAATGCATCCTCGCACTGTACGCTAATTTCCAGGAGATATCGATCTCAAGTAGGTGGTTAAAGGATAAAAATAACCACAGAGGCACAGAGTACACAAAGGAATCAGAGAAAATTCTCTGTGTCCTTTGTGTCTCTGTGGTAAAAATATAATGTACTATAATGCAAGAACACACCAGATAGCGCTTGTGATTACTGGTGATATTTAATGTGCCTGTTCCCAGAGACGGTCTCAAGCGGAAGGTTAATAGATAAAAAAACAACCACAGAGTCACAGCGTTCACAAAGAGTGATTTACCAATGGTTTTTTCTTCTTGGTGTCCTTTGTGTCTCTGTGGCAAAATTTATAATGTACTACAATGCAAGAACACACCAGAAAGCGCTTGAGATTACTGGTGATATTTAAAGTGCCTGTGGTCAGAGATGGTTTCAAGTGGAAAGTTAACGGATAAAAAATAACCACAGAGTCACAGCGTTCACAAAGAGTGATTTACCAATGGTTTTTTCTTCTTGGTGTCCTTTGTGTCTCTGTGGTGAACACCAAAGTTCTTCCTTCCAATGTGAGGCGCAGCTTGGCAATACGGATAGGCTTAGAAATGTAGCTCCGAATGGGCCATCTCCACGATGGACGGTGATACCGGACCCGGAGGTGCCAGCCTTTGAGCAAGCATTCGGTAATCAGCTTGTTGTAGTAGACATTGGCTTGTTGGGTACCGAATTTTGCATCAAGGTACCTGCTTACACCATTGATGTGAACATAGGCTGTACCAGAATGTTTATGACATCTGAGGGGAGGAACAGACTCGTTATTGGTGTCTGTTTTGCGTGACTTGTGAGTAAGTCTGGGTACTCTTTTTGTCTAAGATGAGCAAGATTTTGTGGTCTTATTTGTCTTGATATTGCAAGTCCTTGCATGATTTCCCGGAATATCGGTAAAAATTGGTCGTACAAGTCGTGCTTCAATGCAATGTTGGCAATCCCGTAAGTACTTGGAATTCCATAGGTTACATATGGTCGGGGTGAGAGGATTCGAACCTCCGGCCTCTTCGTCCCGAACGAAGCGCGCTAACCGGGCTGCGCTACACCCCGACGTTGGGAAGGAGCGTCATTATACTTAAACGCTATTCAAGTATCAAGCAAGCAATTTGCTTCATAATTAATCTGGCTCCTCCAGTGTCATAGTTCATTTGAATATGGAAGAACTTATGCTCCCATCAGTTCAAGCCGGGTAAAGTTGGTTGCACTTGCTTGCAGATGATTGACTGTGGTTTCACAGTAAAGTTGCAATGAAGGAATTTCAAGGATATAAAAATTACCGTATGAATACAGGATTATACGGAAAGTGTATTTGATAAGTTGAAGTTTCAGTGTAAAATCCTTAGCATACATGATTGGTTGTCGGGCAATTTTGCCTTATGCAATATTTTTCGGGGGTTTTACTGCCAGGAAGGAAACATTTATGTCTATACCTATTCGTATTCAATTAAGTGTGATGATGTTTATCCAGTTCTTTATCTGGGGTGCTTGGGCGGTGACGATGGGTACCTATCTGGGAACAATCGGTTTTTCAGGTACCCAGATCGGCCAGGCCTATTCTACAGCGGCCATTGCGGCTATTGTTTCACCATTCTTTATCGGGATGGTTGCGGACCGTTATCTGCCGGCGCAGGTGACCATGGGGTTGTTACATTTGCTTGGTGGTGTATTTATGTTTTTGGCTACCACAGTAGATACTTTTACACCCTTCTTTGTGTTTTTGTTGGCCTATACGTTGTGTTATATGCCTACACTGGCACTCGTAAACGCGGTGTCTTTTCAGCAAATGAAGAATCCCTCAGAAGAATTTCCGAGGGTGCGTGTGTTAGGAACATTGGGCTGGATTGTTGCCGGTCTACTTATTGGATTTGCGGAGCAGGTGACCGGATTTTTGAATCTGAATTGGGATGTGAGCAATATTGAGGCAACCAATTTACCACTGCGCATGGCTGCTATCGCATCGTTTGTACTTGGATTCTACTGTTTCTTTCTTCCCAATACACCGCCACAAGCCAAGGGGGAGAAAGCTACCGTTAAAGATATTCTGGGGCTGGAAACCTTAAAATTGATGAAAGACCGTTCTTTCGCGATTTTTGTGATTAGCTCCCTTTTGATCTGTATTCCGTTGGCATTTTATTACAACTTTACCAATCCTTTCTTGAACGAAATCGGAGTCAGCAATGCAGCTGGCAAGATGACGATGGGGCAGATGTCAGAGTTTGGATTTATGCTGGTCATGCCTTTCTTCTTGCGTCGTCTTGGCATTAAGTACATGTTGTTGACAGGAATGATGTTCTGGTCGGCACGTTATATGCTTTTTGCATTCGGTAATGCTGACGGTGCGTTGGTTTATATGCTCTATCTGGGTATTATCTTCCACGGCATTTGTTATGATTTCTTCTTTGTAACCGGGCAGTTGTACGTCGATCGTGTTGCACCGAAAACCATTCGCGCCAGTGCGCAAGGTTTTATCGCATTGGTAACGTATGGCGTGGGTATGTATATCGGCGCATGGATTTCTGGTATTGTTGTAGATATTTACACACTGGAAGATGCGACCCACAATTGGACCCGAATCTGGTTGACCCCTGCTGTCATGGCAGCAATTGTGTTAATATTGTTTGCCGTATTGTTTAAAGATACTGTTTCAGCAGAACCGGAATCTGAATCTGAAGCAACAGAAGAACCGGAGTCGGCATAGATTAATCTCTAAGCTCTGGTAGAGTGGATGTGTAAAATTTAAGTGTGTATGCCTGCGCTTCAGACCATATTTAGTTTTCCGGTCTGGAGCGCAGTTTTATTTGTAAACAAGTACCAACTTGAATATTCGAAGGAATATATGTAGTGAAACGCGGTTGCCTGATTTTTATGTCAGTAGTATCGATCCTGGGCGTGTTGGTTATCGGCGTGGGGTTGTTGATGGTAAATCGACAAGCCGGTGTGATTGCCGCGCCTGCACTGTCCCATGAAACAGTCGTTACACCAGGTACCCGCTTTCGAGCAGTTTTTAAACCTGAACACATGGGTAGTGTTTTTTCGCCTTTCCTGTCACGTATTACATTGCCATCGTGGGTGCCAATTTCCCCTGCAACCGCACTTGCGCTTGTATTGCCCCATGAGATTGCCCTGTTGTCTGGTTCAAATTACAATGAGGGAAGAGTTGATATAACGTTATATGTGAATGAAAGACGCGGAGGGCCAGTTTTTCAAAAATTATTACATGATGCAGAAATAAGTGTCGATCTTACTGGTTTTACCTGGATGGAAGAGCGCTTCACCCATCCACGGCGCGGGGTACTACTTGGACATGCTGGATTGAATATACCTGATGGGGTCGAGCTTGCACTGTTAGAACGCTGGAGTCATATTCCACCCGAAACCCCACTGGTTATTCCGGATAATCACCTGCTCGCAGTAGTACTTGACAATCGAAATGGTGAATTATTAACGCTTATTTATACATTCATCGAGGCTCTGGATGGTGATTGGCAGTCTGCCATGGATGATCCCCGCATGGAGACTTTTCTGGAAATACTGATTTACATTTATGAACTGCATATGCACAGTGATCTGGTGGGTAGCGATACTTTTGAAGGGCAAATACGTGTGAAAGCAGATGCCATGATTGAAAGAGATTTGACTTTTCTCAGCAACATGGTTCTGCTTCCCATGATTTCCAATTATATCAGGAACAGTTTAGGTTTGGACTACACTGGAGAAGCTGTCTGGGATGCACAAGAGGAAACGTTGATTGTCAATATTCGAGTCGATGGTGTTGAACGTTGGTTGCAACAACTTGCAGATG
>Ga0334884_1002132_pt1 | contig 26506 bp, 21 predicted proteins | sample GraSluR1_MG_7_FD_207215 | JGI IMG/M metagenome (GOLD analysis project Ga0334884, IMG submission 207215) | Sludge microbial communities from methane-producing bioreactor in Wageningen University, Netherlands - Granular Sludge_12_05 R1 | ecosystem: Engineered > Bioreactor > Anaerobic >...
AGGAGGGCTCGCTCTCCTCCTTTTTTTACACTATGTGGTCCGGTATGGTCCGGAATAGTGGTATACTATGCAGCGGAATGGTGGTATACTATGGGACGGAATATCCACTAATATTGCTTTAAGCGATTTTAATAAAATTGTAATATACAACTCAGAGGGGCTATTTATAAAAGAGATCCCTTTAGATCAAATTAACGAGGATGGTTATAGTATCAAAAATCTTGTTTATATGGGAGAGGGGAAATATTGGGCTACAAAATTCCAAGGGAAAAATTACTCCGAAGTAGTATCTGTCATTGACAATTCTGGAGAAGTTTTACACTCAAGACACCTTGGTAAGAGAATTACTTTAGCAGAAATAGAGGAGATTGATGGGAAAAAAATCCCTGTAACAGGTGGTGTACCCCCGTATATTTATAAATTTGAAAACAGTGTAAGATATTTAAGTGCAAAAAACGATACCATTTTTTCTTTTTCAGAAGAGTTAGTAAAGAAACCTACTTACATTATTGACTTAGGGAGTTACAAAAGCAAATTGGACAATTCCATTAAAGATAATAATGATGTAACAGTTGTTCAAAGCTCCTTTAAAGAGAGTAGCAACTATATATTCTTTAGAGTGGTTGTCCCTTTGAACCTGTTTCCACATATAAAGCCTGAAGATAGATTCGGATATACTCTGTATGACAAAACAAAAAGAGAGGTGAGAACACTCTCCTATGAATCATCATTTGATTTAACTGGCTTAACAAACGATATTGATAATGGCATGCCTTTTTGGCCCAATCTAATAACTGGTAATAAAATGTACCAAATTATTGATGCTCTTACATTTATAAATATGAGTAAAAACACCCGCTCGGCAAAGATAAAAGAAATTGCCTCAACTATTACAGAAAACTCCAACCCAGTAATAGTTGTTGCTACATTTAAATAACGCATCCATAATAAGGATAGATAACAATCATCATAAATAAACTGTAACCTCTCAAGGATCCCACTATAGATTGATAACATGCTCTTTGACGGGAGGAAAAATTTGCAAATAAGCTACAATCTGCAAAATTTGCCACAAATTGTAACCCAAACGTGTCTGCAAATTGTAAATATTCTAAAAACAATAATGGTTTATTTTACTAAAAGTGTATTTATTTTTCTTTACAGGGCAAGATAATTTAAATTCAGAATTGTAAAAGTGTAATTATAGATGCGCAATGATGTTGAAAAACAAGCTATAATGTGTTGTTTTATTTGGACATGGTATTTTTTATATTTAAATTCACCCTGTCATTACAAAATCTTTATAAGATGAAAAAATCAACTTACTTTTTCAAAATTTTAGTTGCAGCTTTTGCTGGACTAATTTTATTGTGCTGTAATAAGGAAAATCTTAGTACAACAAAAAGCGATGATCTGTTTAGTGAAGCGGCTTTTACGGTTTCGCAAAAAGATGCTTTAAAATCTGCTATTAACTTTGCGGATGCCATGTTTGAAACTACTGCAACCAAAACTACAAGTGAAAGGACGCTTGCCAACGTAGAGTTTTTATTTGCCAATGAAGCTACAACTAAAAGTTCAGAGGAACCTCCGATTTGTTATTTATTTAATTTTTCTAATAACAAAGGATATGTTTTGATCTCAGCCGATAAAAGAACTGAAGGCAGAGTTTTCTTGGCGTCAGAGAAAGGTCGTTTAAATCTAGAAAGCCTGCAGAAAAGCCCATATGCATTTCTATTAGAATGTATAGAACAGTATCAAAATCAGGAATGTAATTCAAGTTCCTTACTGACAAAATCTGATGATGGAAACTATTACACAGTTGAAACCATCACAGCAAGTACAACAAGAGGTCCCCTATTGAATACCCAATGGAATCAATCAGGTTATTATAATTTTTATCTCAGGTCAATCTATCCTAATTTAGATTGTCCAATGGGATGTGCTACAGTTGCTATGGGGCAAATTCTTGCATACTATAATAAACCGTCAGTAATATCTACTGGAGGAGTAAATTATAATATCGACTGGAGCACAATTGCAAATCAAACATATCCTTTACCTTTAAATCCAGATCAAAGTTGGGTAAATGCTACTTCTTATTTTCTATATGCTATTGCAGATTTAATTGACATAACATATTCTTATGGTGGCTCAGGTACAACTATTAGTAAAGTTTTGGATGGTTATGATTCATTAGGAGCTGATTACTCCTACTCATCAAGCTATTCAATTGATAACATTATATCTTCCCTAGCTAATAATAAACCTGTGAACATTCTTGGATGGCCAACTGTAGGTGATGGACACTCTTGGATTATTGATGGATGTAAGAGTTTGACAATAGATGTGGCATCATATGATGAATTTGGCAATCCTATAGAAAATACAATTTTAAATCCGGATTATAATTATACAGCATATAGAAAATACTGGCATTGCAACTTTGGGTGGGGCGGTTCGGAAGATGGTGATTATATTTATTACAGAGATAATTACATAGATGGATGGCACTTAGAGTATATTTACAGTTCAATTTTTAACACACCTTACGGAAATTTCAATGAAAACATCAGGCTTATCTACAACATTTCACTTTAGCTTTAGGAAAGCTTTAGTGGCCCTTTTTTTTGTCGCGGCATTAATAATAGCAATATGTTCATGTAAACCGGAACCTAATCCCGACGATGATTTGATTGTGTCCATAGAGATTGGTAATAATTATTAATATTTTAATTATGCAATGAGGCAATTTTTCCTTTTTACCATAACAGCACTCCTTCTTTGGGGTTGTGTAGATTTATTACCTTCAAAATCTGGCAACTCTGGTGCTGTTGTGGTTAATTGTGTATTAAATGACAGTGATGTTCAGGAACTCAAACTCACCCGTACAAGTAATGTTGAGGATATAGATGGGTTTAATGTCATCACTAATGCAAATGCTTACTTATATGAACTCAATGGATCTGACATTCAGCTTGCAGGAGAGTTCGAACATGTTGGTAATGGTGATTATTCCCTCCATTACAGGCCCGCTCCGGGAAAGCGATACAAACTTGAGGTTTCTACTTTTGAGGGGGAGAACCTTTCCGGTGTAACACAAATGCCGGAGGCTGTTGTTGTCATACCATACAATCAAGCAAGAGTGTTAGAAGATTGGTGGTATGGCGAAAATAGAGGAGATGCCCTGATACCGGACTTTGATTATTACGCACCCGGGATAAAAAAGGGGACCGACATGTACATACTGGAAAAAGCTCCTCTTAAAAATGTAATTTGGGTGAGCATATTAACCGGCAAGACTATTCATGAAGATATACTAACTTCAGTTCCTGGGAATTATAAATTAAGCCCTATAATTACAGCTTCAAGCAGTGATTATTTATCTTCTTTTTTTAATAAACTCAATCCATCAGATTCGTTGGATCAGACTTACTGGCTCTATTTTACAATGAGGCTATTTGAAAAATGGGAGATTGATCATGATTGGAAATTCATGTTTTTTAGACAACTGGACAGTACTGTGATGACAGCTTTCAGTATTAAAACACTATCAGCCGAATACGACACCTATCTTAAAAGTGTTATGACAAAAGCCTGGACTTTTCAGGACGAAACAGGCCTCTCCTCTATGTTTGACATAAGCAAAGTATATACAAATATTACCGGAGGGTATGGTGTTTTTGGTGCTTATTCAGAAGAATTGGTTTTCTACAACCAGGGCAGGTTTGTCAATATCTACCTTGCCCAGACAAGACAGAGTATACTAAGAACAGAGATTACAGAATTCATGAAAAACATCCCTTGGGATGATTATGAACTTATGAATAGCCTTATGATTTTAAAAAATTACATACAATGGCTGGACTCAGAGGTATAACATTGATCACGCTATTTTGCCTATTGTCAGCTTCGCTTCGTTCACAAGTTATCCTTGACTCCGTCGTTATTAAAGCAAAGACGGAGCGGGTTAGCACTACCATCTATACTCCCAAGAAATCAAGGATGTTAATTCCCATAACCGGCGAAAATGATCCTGTTAAATTAATCATCTCTCAATCGGGAGTTTCAACGGGAGTGGAAGGCTCTTCCTCAATATTTGTAAGAGGGGGTAACAATGGTAATAACAGGATAGAACTAGACGGAGTACCCTTTTATGATTCCGGCCATCTATTGGGTCTCATCTCCTCATTCCCCTCCGGAATAATAGACAATATATCCTTTAGGAAAGGAGGGCAATCATCTTCCAAGGGAGATTTTTCTGCATCATTAACAGAAATACGAACAAAAAATTCTCCGGAAGGATCATCTGTAACTCTGTCTCCATTTTTTGCAAGTGCATTTAACTCCGGATATGTTAGCAAGAAAAAAAACATATCGTACATAGCCTCCGCCAGATATACCTTGCTGAATCCTTTATGGAAAACAGCAAAAAAATTGGGTTCTATAGAAGATGTTGAATTCAAGCCAATTTCCGGAGACCTGTTTTTCAGGCTGGAAATTCCTCTTTCCGGGATCAATAAAATCACAACCGGAGCATACTACAGTAACGATGATATCTTTTTTGCAGAATCTGATATTGACATGTCAATAAAATGGGGGAACAAAGCGGCTTATGTTGCATGGAAGTTTTTACCTGCAAATTGGTTAACTATTGAGGCTAAAGGGTATTACCTTAAATACACCAGCTCGCAAAGCCAGGTATCCAACAGGGAAGAACAATTGAATACGTTGCTGTCTATTAATGAAAGAATTGAGGAGTATGCACTGAACACAACAGCAAACTTTCATTTCAAAAACTACAGTTTGGTCACCGGAGTAGAGATGAAAAACAGGCAATTTTTCTGTGCAAGCAATGTAACTCGAACCAATACGGCCCATAAAATAAATGCCATATTTGCAGACTTGGAGTACAATAACTCGTTTATATCTGCCAGAGCAGGGGTCAGACAATCTGGTTATTCTATGGATCTTACTGACATGCATCTGATTGCAACTACTTATTTTGGAAAAAACTTTGGAGCAGAGATTACTTTTGACAAAATGCATCAGCTGACTCATATTGCCGAAGGCGGTCTTGCAGGGTGGAGAGACTTTATTGTGCCTGCATCTGATTCATTACCACAAGAAAGCTGTAGCCAATTTTATCTTGGAGGATATTATTCAGGGAAAAAATTCAAAGTTACATTAGGTGCTTATTACAAGCAGATGGAGAATCTGACCTCCTTAAAGAGAGCTTCAGATCTTTTTTTGGGATATTACAGGGACTGGAACCAAATATTGGAAACAGGATCGGGTAAAAGCCTTGGTATTGAGAGTTCTTTAGAGTTAAATCTGGACAAAGTATCTGGTACTGTCAGTTATACTATATCTAAAACAGACAGGCATTTCAATGAGATAAATGAAGGTAAAAGGTTCCCGTTTCAATATGACCGAAGGCATATACTAAATTTCATGGGATCTTATCTTGTAAAAGAAAAAGGAGGACACAAACAGATGGCAAGCCTCAATATAACCTATTCTTCCGGAGGTTACTCTACTCTTCCTGTGGCACGTTACCAAGGGGCAGGACTACCCTATATAGGACAATTCATAAATGACGGCACATTGACAGACCTGACTCTATTTCATCTGCAATCCTTATTGGTGGTGCCTGATATCAACGGTTTTGAAATGCCCTCCTATTTCAGGGTAGATGCAGGTTACATCTTTGGTTGGAAAAGAGAAAAAACGGAAACAGAACTGGCATTGGGACTCACGAACGTCTTAAACAGACACAATGCAAGCCTGATTTTCTACAGTAAAGGGTTTTGGAGGCAACTGAGTATTATTCCAATATTACCCAGCATAGGTTTGAAAATCAAATTTTAAAATTGCATGATATGAGTAAAAACACCCGCTCGGCAAAGATGAAAGAAATTGCCTCAACTGCTTAACTTGCCTCAAGCTGTAAACCAGACGGGTATGCAAATGACCATCCAATTTATTTATATCAATTATATACTGCTGTGAAAAAAATCTTATCAATACTTTTGTTCTTATCAGCTACCTGTATGGTCTCATTTTCACAGAACGCTGATTCCTTGAAACTGCATTATGATTATTTTTCCCAATACCTCTCTCCCGAGAAGTTATACCTTCACATAGACAGGACCATATTTGCCCCCGGGGAGACAATATGGTTCAAGGGTTACCTTGAAAATAAATCATATCAATCGGTCATGCCAACCAGCAATTTTGCGTACGTTGAGCTTTTGGGTGATACCGTAATTTCTAGAATTATGCTAAAAAAGGGAGATTCGGGATTTGCAGGACACCTTCTATTGCCCGATGGGATAACCCCCGGGGAATATATTTTACGGGCATACACCAACTGGAACAAGAACATGCCGGCAGAATATATGTTTCATTCAAAAATAGACATAGTTGATTCCAAAAACCCTGTACAAAAAGGGCCGGCAGGCAAAAAGAGTGATTTGAAACTTGACTTTTACCCCGAGAGCGGGAGGTATTTTCCCGGGATGTTGGCTACCATAGCATTCAAGACAAATTGTAACAACCTTTCAGGATATATCCGTAACAGCAAAGGAGAAAAGGTGATTGATTTTAGCACAGGACACGATGGTATGGGTAAGGTTATGTTTTTCCCGATTGAGGGAGAGAAGTACTTTGCCAATGTTTCATCCGGTCAAAACATATATCAAGAGTTTGAGCTTCCGGAACCATCCACCGAAGGAGGGATGATTAACATCAAACGCAATCATGATGCCTTTATCATTCAATCATATGTGTCCCACGGAGCAGCTACCCTTGTTCTACACAACGGTTCAGAAATCTATCATTGCGAACCTGTGGACCAGGGGCCTGTAAACCGAGGAAGCAATATTATGGGCATAGAAGTTGAAAATCTTTCCAGAGGTATCAACCATGCCTTGTTGATATCGTCAGGAGGGGAAATACTGGCAGAGAGACTGTTCTTTGTTTATGAAAAGGATCCTGTCAGTACAGGGATTGGATTTGACAAGGACATCTACGGGATCAGGGAAAAGGTAACAGTAAGTGCAACCCTCAGGGATACTTGCGGCAATCCTGTTTCCGGAGAGTTTTCGGTGTCTGTCATAGACGGCAATTTCAAGGATTTTTCCCAACCGGACAATATTGAATCATATATGCTGATCTCAAGCGAGCTGAAAGGGAAAATCAATGCCCCGGGGTACTATTTTAACAATTCTGTCCCTTTGGAAGAAAGGTTACGTGCAGTAGACCTGTTAATGATGGTCCAGGGCTGGAGGTACTATGATATTCCATATTTGTATGGCCATCAACCTCAGGTTAAATACGGGAAGGAGTTCACCCAGTCCATATCAGGATCGGTAAGGACCTTAATGGGCAGAAAAACTGATGGATTCTCACTCATTGTGTTTGCCCCGGACATTGGGCTCAGCTATCATAATGATTTCACAGGCAGTGATTTTTACATGGACAATCTTGATTTTCCCCATGGCACTTCGTTTCTTGTGCAGGCAAACAAAAGGGTTGGTAAAAGGCAATTGACAGCTCGTATGGAAAGTGATCTCTTCGCTCCCTATTTTGAATATCCCCAACTCTATGGTATACCGTTGGATCGTTCGGGCGAACCCCAAACGTTGATGAACACTCCTGCCGTTTACAAGGACTCCTTGAACAGCATTCAATTGAAAGAGGCAGTAGTAACGTCAAGTGGATATTACAGGCCCAAGCATAATCCATCACCTTTCGGACAATCTTTTGAAAGGTCCAAGGTAAAGGAGAGGGAAGAACTCGAAAGGGATGATTACAAATACATCCATGATTACATAGTTGAGAATTATCCGGTTTTTTTTAAATCTAAAAATTCTAATTTCGATGATGTAATTTACAGCAGACGGAGCGGAAGCATAAAGCATACATCGGAACAGACAATAACAACCAATAATGAGCCGGTTTTATATGTAGATGGATTAAAAATGCAGTCAACAGGTGATATAAAAACATGGAGTGTTCGTGACATTGAAACATTGGTAGTATTGAGAGGCAATGATGGAGTACTGTACAAATCTGTATGGGGTGTCATTTTAATAACTACTCGCCGGGGTGGTTCGGTAACTGAAAAACAGGAGAGAAAATCAGACGGAGTGATAATAACTCCTCTGGGATGGCAAAAACCAACCAGATTTTACTCCCCTGTTTATGACACGCCGCAAATGTATAATACATCCAATCCCGATTACCGTACCACTATTTACTGGAGTCCATCCATCAGTACCGATGAAAATGGCATTGCCACATTTGAGTTTTACACATCGGACTACAAAAACCCATGCATAATAAGGATAGAGGGAAAGACTTCGGACAACAGGTATATCACTAAAACCACATATCTGCAGGTAGAGTAAACTGAGCTTTTTCCCAAAAATGGTAGATTTAATCTCATTACTTGACTCTATGAAAGAAAACAATTATATATTCTTTAATGTTTTTGGATTGTTATTAACAATTAGTAGTATAATTACTCTTTTTGTTACCTTAAGAGGATATCCTGAAAGTACATTCGCAGTCCAACTAGAGTATTTCTCGATAGTAATATTTGTAATATCTGTTTTAGCTATTCCTTTCTTGATTAAAATAAGCAACGTTAAATTTTCCTTACAAGATTTGTTTTGGACTGTTTTTATATTTTTGATTTTTGTGAATTTTATACTGTTTGGTGGAATAAATGAACACCGTTATACAATATTTTTACTCCTTTCATTGTTGTACATATGCTTTAGAGTAATCTGTTCGCACAATAAGATTGGCAAAAACATCATTATTCTGTGTTTGTTGGTTTGTGGAATCTCACAATCGATACTTGGTTTTTTACAATTATTTGATATTTATCCCTCATATTTATCTAGATTTAAAGTGACCGGGTCTTTTTTTAATCCAGGACCTTTTTCTGCTTTAATTGCTATGTCATTAGTTCTTGCTGTCAGTTTATTGTTAAAATATGATTATAAGTCAAATAAATATTTAAAATTAGTTGACAACAGACTGTTTCTTGATGAAGAATTAATTGATAATTACCGTTTTAAATATAATTATTATTTTGTTGTTGGTGATAATATTATGCATTCATCGGATTCAAGATATTTTGGGTTTATACCTGAAGAGTTTATTGTTGGTGTCGTTTGTTGTATTAAAGATTAGAGCGATTTTGACATTTTTTCATAATTATTTAAACGTGGCCACTATCCGTTCAAGGGCCTCCTTAACAATTGCCTTTGGGGCTCCTATGTTCATACGGAAAAAGCCTTGGCCACACTCTCCAAAAGCGGTACCATCGTTAAGACCTACTTTTGCTTGGTTAATGAGCTTCTCTTTTATCTGTTTGTGCGACAGCCCGGTTTTTCTGAAATCTAGCCATAATAAAAATGAACTTTCTGGTTTGATGAAGGTTACTGTAGGGAGCTCTTTTGCCAGGTAGTCATATGCATAATCTACGTTCTCTCCAATATATGTTACCAGAGAGTTTAGCCACTCTTCACTTTCATTGTATGCCGGGCTTAAAGTAATGTGCCCAATAACGTTACCCATTCCAAGATGTAGAGTGTTTAGCTCTTTGTTGAATTTGTTGAGTAGTTCGGGCGATTTGGAAACGATTAAAGAGTTAAGCAAGCCTGCAATATTGAAGGTTTTACTTGGAGCCATTGCGGTAATGGTGTTCATAGCTATCTCTTGAGATACAGAAGCCATTACAATATGTTGGTTTCCGTAGAGTGCAAGATCTGCGTGAATCTCATCCGAAAAAATTAGGACTCCATGTTTTAAGCAGAGGTTGCCCATTCTAAGAAGCTCCTCTCTGCTCCACATTTTGCCAAGAGGGTTATGAGAGTTGCATAGGATAAACATCTCTACTCCAGATGCTAACTTAGATTCAAAGTCTTCCCAGTTTACAGAGTATCCATTTGGTGTCATCTCTATTTGGGAGGTGACAAGTGTGCGACCTGTCTCTATTACCAAAGAGTGAAAAGGTGGGTAAACTGGTGTTTGGATAAGAACTTTTGCTTTAGGGTTAGTGAATATTCTGACAGATAGAGCGAGTGCAGTTACAATGCCGGGAGAGCCACTGACTTGCTCCGGAGTAATATCCCAGTTATATCTTCTTTTCACCCAATTTGTAAAATGCCCTACAGAGTCTTGATCTCGAAATGAGTATCCAAGAACTCCATGTTCTGCTCTTTTTTTAATGGCATCTAATATGGCAGGAGGAGACTGGAAGTCCATGTCGGCAACCCATAAAGGGAGTACCTCTTCTTGCCCGAAAATCTCTTTGGATGAATCGTATTTAATTGAATTTGTGTTTTTTCTGTCTATTATTTTGTCAAAATTATACATTGTCTTGCGCATAAAGTTTTACTATGTTGAGAATCACCTGGGAAGCCTTTTCCATGCTCTCAAGTGGTATGTATTCGTACCTGCCGTGGAAGTTATGCCCTCCGGCAAAGATGTTAGGGCAGGGCAACCCTATGTATGAGAGGCGAGAACCATCGGTGCCTCCGCGGATTGGTTTGATGTTGGGCTCTACTCCGGCCATTTTCATAGCCTCAACAGCCTTTTCAACAATGTGGTAATGGGGTTCTACCTGCTTGCGCATGTTGTAGTACTGGTCGTTCAGTTCCAACCGGAAAGTCCCGTTCCCATATTTTTTATTCATGAAAGTGATGCTCTCTTCTATGAGATTCTTCTTTTGTTCAAATTTGTCAAAGTCGTGATCCCTTATTATATATTGGATCATTGCGTTTTCTACGGTTCCGTCAAAGCGGATGATATGGAAAAAACCTTCGTAGTCTTGTGTGAATTCTGGCCTTTGTTCTACAGGTAAAAGTGAGTTGAATTCCGATGCCAGGATAATGGCGTTTATCATCTTGTCCTTTGCGTAACCTGGGTGGATGTTCCTGCCTTGTATATGGATTTTTGCAGAGGCAGCATTGAAGTTTTCGTATTCTAGTTCGCCTATCTCCCCGCCATCAAGGGTATAAGCCCAATCTGCATCAAATTTTTTGACATCGAATTTATCTACACCTCTGCCTATCTCTTCGTCCGGTGTGAATCCTATCTTGATTTCCCCCCTTGGGAATTCGGGATGAGTCATAAGGTATTCGGCTGCTGCCATAATCTCTGCAACTCCTGCTTTGTCATCTGCAGCCAGTAATGTATTGCCGTCTGTGGTGATTATTGTTTGCCCTATGTACTTTAGAAGCTCAGGAAACTCCGCGGTTTTCATGATCATATTCTTTTCGGAGTTGATCACAATATCACTTCCATCGTAGTTCTCGATAATCTGTGGATTGATGTTGTCTCCGGGAGCGTCCGGTGCAGAGTCCACATGGGCTATGAATCCAATTTTCGGGACCTTGCTGCCGGATGGGAGGTTGGAAGGGATAGTAGCCATTACATAGCCATATTGGTCCAAAGTGGCATCTTTGATTCCCATCTCTTTTAACTCATTGACCAGAAGACGTGAAAGGGTCAGTTGTTTTTCTGTGCTTGGTTGTGTGGGAGATTCAGGGTCAGATGCTGTGTCTATGGATATGTATCTGAGGAATTTTTCAAGTATGTTTTTTTTCATTGTCCTGTTGTTTGAAATGATTAAAAATATGATGGGCTGTTTTTATTGTCAAATTATAAGCAGACTGATTCCCATTACCGCCATGCCTGCTATAACCCCTATTATGGCTGGGTGGTGCTCGCCGTATTTTTCGGCAGTTGGTAAAAGCTCGTCCAGCGAGATATAAACCATGATTCCTGCCACGCCTGCAAGAATGACACCCATGAAAGAGTCGTGGAACAAAAAGGAGAGTAAGAAATAACCTACTAATGCCCCCACCGGCTCTGCCAAACCGGAAAGAGTGGAGTGCCAAAAGGCTCTCCCCTTGCTTTTGGTTGCGTAGTAAATGGGAATTGCTACGGCCACTCCTTCGGGGATGTTGTGGATTCCTACTGCAATTGCAATGCTGATACCCATGTTGGGATCGTTCATTGCACTTACGAAAGTGGCAATACCCTCCGGAAAGTTGTGTATGGCTATGGCAACTGCCGACATGACTCCCAGCCTCATCAACCCTTGGTTGTTCACCTCCGTTTTCTTCTCTTTGTCAATTCCCAGGTCTCCAATTTCGTGGGGGTTTTCATCAGATGGTACCAGGTAGTCAATCAGTGCTATGAGGGCAATCCCTCCAAAAAATGCAAGGAGTGTGTAAAGGTCTCCTTTATGGGCTCCGTACAGGGACTCCATATGGTCTTTAGCATCGTCGTAAAGTTCTACAAGGGAGATGAATATCATTACTCCTGCAGAGAATCCCAAAGATGCAGCCAGGAATCTGGGAGAGAATTTTTTAGAAAAAAGAACAATGCCACTTCCTATGGATGTGGATAGTCCTGCTATGAGAGTTAGTGATAGTGCCAGCCAAAAATTACCTTCCATAAAAAGCTTTGTTTTTTAATTGTCAGATTCTACTTTGGCCCTGAGGCTGTCCCATGCCAGGTATACAATAATGACTGCATACATGAAGAGTGCCAGGTATTCTGCAGGTACAGATTCCATCCACTCTTTGTTTGTAAGGTTTATGCCTCCGAACCTCATGATTGCACCTATTACTCCCATCAGAGCACCCCCGGCTATGAACCCGGATGCAATGAGTGTTCCCCTCTCTTTTCGTGCTGTGTTCACTTTTTCTTCTTTGCTTCTGGTAGATACAAACCAGGCAATTCCTCCACCTACCATAAGAGGAAGGTTGAGTTCCAAAGGAATGAACATTCCTAGTGAGAATGCCAATGCCGGTATGCCAAAGAAGTTGAGTGCCACTGCTATTACCGCTCCTATCCCGTATAACAGCCATGGTGCGCCACCTCCCGACATCAGTGGCTCTATCACTGCCGCCATTGCATTTGCCTGTGGTGCAACCAGTGCATTTTCACCAACAAAACCATAAGTTTCGTTAAGAATCATCATTACTCCGCCAACTGTGGCGGCAGCTACAAGTGTTCCCAGGAATTTCCATTGTTGTTGTTTCAGTGGAGTAGAGCCAAGCCAGTATCCAATCTTGAGGTCAGTTATGAATGCTCCTGCAACTGAAAGTGCAGTGCAGACTACTCCCCCGATTATCAACGCTGCGGTCATGCCGGCTGTTCCTTTCAAACCAGCTGCTACCATTATCACAGAGGCCAGGATAAGGGTCATAAGGGTCATTCCGCTTACAGGGTTTGTACCTACAATTGCTATTGCATTTGCTGCTACGGTTGTGAATAGGAATGCAATGATTCCTACCACAAGTATTGCAATTATTGCATGGGTCAAATTTGTAACAACTCCTAAATAGAAAAACAGGAAGGTTACGATAAGTGTAATGATTATCCCGACAGCAACTATTTTCATGGGGAGGTCACGTTGTGTCCTCACAGAGTTTGTTCCAGAGGAGGCTCCTCCTTTGAGCTCTTTTGCTGCAAGCCCGAATGCAGACTTTATGATTCCCGAAGATTTGATGATTCCTATTACCCCTGCTGTTGCAATACCTCCTATACCAATATGCCGGCCATAGGTGGTAAAGATTTGCTCTGCACTCATCTGGCCAATTGTGGTGGTCATCCCGGACCCCATGAGGTCTATGACTTGTGCGCCAAAGACAACGTTCATCATAGGTATGATTACAAACCATACCAACATGGAGCCCAGGCTTATTATAAATGCGTATTTCAATCCGATTATGTATCCCAGACCCAAGACTGCAGAGCCTACATTGAGTTTGAACAGGAACTTGGCCTTGTCTGCCACAGCCTCTCCAAATGGCAGTACCCTGGAAGAAAACACCTCTGACCACCAACCGAAGGTTGATACTATGAAGTCGTAGATACCTCCTATAAGTCCGCTGACCATAAGTACTTTTGCACTGCTGCCTCCGCTCTCTCCGCTCACCAGCACTTGTGTGGTGGCAGTTGCTTCCGGGAATGGATATTTCCCATGCATGTCAGACACAAAATATTTTCGGAATGGAATCAGGAAAAGGATCCCAAGTACTCCGCCCAAAAGCGAACTGAAAAATACCTTTGCAAAATCTACTGTCAGCTCGGGATATTTTGTTTGCAAAATGTACAGGGCAGGGAGTGTGAAGATGGCTCCTGCTACTATTGCTCCGGAACTGGCTCCTATGGATTGTATTATTATATTCTCTCCCAGTGCGTTTTTCCTTTTGAGGGCTCCTGAAAGACCAACGGCTATAATAGCGATTGGTATGGCTGCTTCAAATACCTGTCCCACTTTAAGACCAAGGTACGCTGCGGCAGCAGAAAAAATAATTGTCATGAGTATTCCCATGAAAACCGACCAAGGGGTGACTTCGGGATAAGTTTTACCCGGGTCCATAAGTGGTTTGTATTCTTCTCCTTGTTTAAGTTCCCGGTATGCATTTTCCGGAAGACCTTTTGGTTTGTTCTCCTGTAGTTCCATAGATTTTTTTAGTTTAACTACCAAAGATAGTGATTTTATAAATAATTCTTTTACCTTTGCCCCGGAATGAAAAACAAAAACCTCCATATTAACTCTAATTTCAATCATAGACACGTCCGACGATGTGCCTAGGGAGGGCAGTTTCCGGTGGCCGTTTCCGGCCTTATCTACGCAGGTATAGTCTCCTGTAAAATTTATCACGTATTGTATTAATAATTGTTTTGTTCTGATATGAATGTAAACATCTATGTGGCTGATGCCAGCCATGTTGCGTATGCAGATGCTATCTGCGAATTGGTATATAAATCTGCTTTGGAGAGAGGGACCGGTATTGCCAAGAGGTCTCCCGAATATATTGCCGGCAAAATGATATCGGGAAGGGCAGTCATTGCCCTAGACAATGGAGAACTGGCGGGTTTTGCATATATAGAAACCTGGAGCCATAGCAAATTCGTTGCTAATTCAGGGTTGATAGTTGCCCATAAATACAGGGGTGTGGGATTGTCAAAGAGAATCAAGAAAAAGGTTTTCACACTTTCAAGGAAGTTGTACCCAAATGCAAAAATCTTTAGCATCACTACTGGCTTGGCTGTTATGAAGCTTAATACCCAGTTGGGATTCAAGCCGGTAACATTTTCGGAGCTTACCGATGACAAGGAGTTCTGGAAAGGGTGTGAGGGGTGTGTCAACTTTGATGTCCTTAAAAGGAATGACTACAGGATGTGCTTGTGCACTGCGTTGTTGTATGATCCTGCCCAAAAGAGTAATTCAAAAATAACCCCTGTGCTGGTCTCTGCAGGGAAAAGCCTTATAATAAACCCTTTGATAAAAATTAATTCTATTATATCAATAAAAAGCAAATGATGAACAATAAAGTAGTGCTGGCTTTCAGTGGAGGTCTGGACACCTCGTTTTGCGTGCCTTACCTTAAAAATGAAAAAGGACTGGAGGTCCATACCGTAATGGTCAATACAGGTGGATTCTCTGCAATGGAAGAGAGTGAGATTGAGAAGCGTGCCCTTTTGTTGGGAGCTGCCTCACATAAGAATATAAATGCTGTAGATGAGTATTATAACAAGGGCATTAAATATTTGTTGTTTGGAAATATACTTAAAAATTCTACCTACCCGTTGTCTGTGAGTTCGGAGAGGATATTCCAGGCAATGGCTGTATTGGATCATGTCAAGGAGGTTGGTGCGGCTTATGTGGCGCATGGTAGTACAGGTGCTGGGAATGACCAGATTCGATTTGATCTTGTGTTTGAGGTTATCTCGCCTGAAACAAAAATATTGGCTCCTATCAGGGAGTTGAAGTTGTCCCGTAAGGAGGAGATAGATTACCTTAAACAAAATGGGCTTGACCTTCCTTGGGAAAAGGCGAGGTACTCTATAAACCAAGGTTTGTGGGGAACAAGTGTTGGTGGATCGGAGACTTTGACATCTAGCGGGATCCTGCCGGAAGAGGCATATCCGTCAAATGTTACACAGGATAAGCCTTTAAGGATAGAAATAGGATTTGAAAAGGGCGAGCCGGTATCGATAGACGGAGTGGTTTATTCTCCTGTGGAGGTTATTGGAAAGTTGAACAAGATAGGATCGGAATATGGAGTAGGAAGGGATATCCATGTTGGGGATACTATCATAGGAATCAAAGGCCGGGTTGCTTTTGAAGCTCCTGCCCCTCTGATGCTAATCAAAGCGCATCATCTTTTGGAAAAACATGCTTTGACCAAAGGGCAATTGTATTGGAAGGAACAACTGTCGGGATGGTATGGGCAGTTGATGCACGAGGCCCAGTACCTTGATCCTGTCATGAGGAATATTGAAGTGTTCCTTGATGATACTCAAAAATTCGTAACCGGAACTGTAATGTTGGAGCTTAGGCCATATCATTTTACGGTACTTGGTTGTTCTGCTAAATATGATTTGATGAGCAGCAGGTTTGGCGATTACGGAGAGGAAAACAAATCTTTCACTGCCCGGGATATTGTTGGCTTTACAAAGGTTCTGGCCAATCCTCTCAAAATTTATTATTCTGTACATGACAATGATTAAGGTTGCAATAGCCGGTGGTACCGGATATACTTCGGGGGAGCTGCTCAGGATTTTGCTCAACCATCCCAAGGTAGAGGTTGTCTCTGTATTGAGCTCTTCTTTGGCAGGTGAATCTGTGGCTTCTGTACACCGTGATTTGCTTGGTGATACCGACTTGAAATTCAGTGCATCTTTGTGTGACGGGAATGTGAAGGTTGTGCCGGATGTGCTCTTTTTGACTTTGGGTCATGGTTTGTCGGCTGCTTACATGGATAAGCTGGGATTACCGGCAGGCTGCAAGGTAATTGACCTGGGAAACGATTTCAGGTTGGGAGATAAATACAATGGTAATAGTTTTATATATGGTTTGTGTGAGGCAAACAGGGAGAGTATCAAAAATGCATCCTTTATAGCAAACCCAGGGTGTTTCGCTACTGCTATTTTGTTGGCATTAATGCCTTTGGCAAAAGAAGGGATGTTAAACAAAGAGATACATGTTAATGCTGTGACCGGTTCTACCGGTGCAGGCAAATCATTGTCTGAATCTACCCACTTTAGCTATAGGTCGTCCAATTTCTCTGCCTACAAGCCTTTTGCACACCAACATTTATCGGAGATAAAGTTGATGCTGAGTGAAGGTGGGTCTTTGGAATATGGTGTGCCCGAAATAAATTTTATACCTTTCAGGGGTGGTTTTACAAGAGGTATATTTGCGAGTATCTATACAAAAATGCCGGATGCTGTTGATCTTGAAAAGGTAGAAGGCTTGTATATAAGCTATTATAGCTCTTCTCCATTTGTAAAGGTTTCTCCCTTTCCCCTTTCGGTAAAGGAGGTTGTGAACACGAACAAGGCTTTGGTACATTTGGAGTTCCACAATGGATACTTGTATATCACATCTGTTATTGACAATTTGCTCAAAGGTGCTTCTGGTCAGGCTGTGCAGAATATGAACATAATGTTTGGTTTGGAAGAATTTTGCGGTTTGAAGCTTAAAGGAAGCGCCTTTTAATTTTTTTTTTTATTATGAATTTGTTTGATGTTTACAAACTCTGGCCAATAGAGCCTGTCAAAGGAGAGGGATGTACTATTTATGACAGGGATGGTGTGGAGTATCTTGATATGTATGGTGGACATGCTGTAATTTCAATTGGCCATTCTCACCCTTACTATACCGGTATGATCAAAGACCAGCTAAACAACCTTGCTTTCTATTCCAATTCCGTACAAAATCCTCTGCAAAGGAAACTGGCTTATGACTTAGGTAAAATGTGTGGTTATGAAGAGTACTCCTTGTTCTTGTCAAATTCTGGGGCCGAGGCTAATGAAAATGCCATAAAGCTAGCCTCGTTCCATACCGGTAAGTCTAAGGTATTGGCATTCAAAGGCTCTTTCCATGGAAGGACTTCCGGAGCTGTAGCAGTTACTGATAATCCTCTTTTGTCAAGTCCTTTTAACTCTTCCAGGAAAGTGAAGTTTGTAGCTTTGGGAGATTTAGAAGCAGTAAAACGCGAATTTTCTTCGGGAGAGTATGCTGCTGTCATAATTGAGGGAATCCAAGGTGTTGCAGGGATAGTTGATCCTGGGAACCTTTTTTTGAAAGAACTCAAGAAAATTGCAAAAAAGAGTGGTGTTGTCCTTATCATTGACGAGGTACAAAGTGGATACGGACGTACCGGAAAATTCTTTGCTCACCAATATTCAGGAGTAAAGGCAGATATTGTGACCGTTGCAAAGGGGATGGCTAACGGATTTCCTATTGGGGGTACAATTATCTCTCCTTCCTTTACAGCTATCAGCGGGATGCTTGGTACTACCTTTGGAGGGAACCATCTTGCATGTGCCGCTGCCATTGCTGTTTTGGATGTTATCAGGGATGAAGAGCTTGTTATGATGGCTTATGAGAAAGGTAAGTATTTATTGGATAAGCTGGGTTCCCTTAAAAAACGGTTAGGCAATGGAGTTATTACCGAGATAAGAGGGAAGGGGCTGATGATTGGGATTGAGATGGATGAAGGGTTCATTCCGGTCAGGAATGCTTTGCTATTTGAAGAAAAGATATTTACAGGGGGAGCCAAAAGCAATATAATAAGGTTATTGCCTCCACTTACAATTTCCAGGGAGCAACTGGACCATTTCCTTGTCTCCTTTGAGAATGCAATAGAGAAACATAAAACAAGAGTTGGATCATGAGGAATTTTACAAATTTCAACGATTTAGGGTCTGTTGAAAAGGCATTGGAGTGGGCACGTGAAGTCAAACAAAACCCTTTTGCAGACAAACAGTTAGGCCAGGATAAAACATTGTTGATGATATTTTTCAATTCCAGCCTGAGAACCCGGTTAAGTACCCAAAAGGCAGCAATGAATTTGGGGATGAACGTGATAGTCCTTGACATAAACCAAGGGGCATGGAAATTGGAGAGTGAGAGGGGGGTAATAATGGATGGTGACAAGCCAGAACATATCCTGGAGGCGATTCCTGTGATGGGTTCTTATTGTGATGTGATAGGAGTTAGGGCTTTTGCTTCACTAACGAATAAAAAAGAGGATTACAACGAAACAATCTTACAGCAGTTCATAGATTATGCGGGTAAGCCGGTATTCAGTATGGAGGCGGCTACCAGGCATCCGTTGCAAAGTTACGCCGACCTTGTTACAATTGATGAGTACAAGACCAAGGAGAGGCCAAAGGTAGTCCTTACCTGGGCTCCACATCCCAGAGCCTTGCCGCAAGCTGTTGCTAATTCCTTTGCAGAGTGGATGAATGCCACTGATTTCGAGTTTGTAATCACTCATCCAAAAGGATATGAATTGTCTCCGGAATTTGTAGGCAATGCAACTGTTGAATATAGTCAGGAGAAGGCATTTGAGGGGGCAGATTTCATATATGCAAAGAACTGGTCTGTGTTCAATGATAATGAATATGGTTCTGTAACCAATATTGACAGGAGTTGGATGGTGGATAGCCAAAAGATGTCATTGACAAACAGGGCCAAATTTATGCATTGTCTTCCTGTTAGGAGAAATATGATTGTTAGTGACAGTGTTATTGAGGGGGAAGATTCTATTGTAATACAACAGGCTGCAAACAGGGTTGTCTCTGCTCAGGCTGTTCTTAGGGAAATCTTAAAAAGTAATTTATAATGAAAACATTGACAGTTATCAAAATTGGAGGTAACATTGTGGACAGGCCAGATGAGTTGGATCTTTTTTTGGGTAATTTTGCCAAAATAGATGGTCCAAAGATACTTATTCATGGGGGTGGGGTCATGGCAAGCGAGATGTCCCAGAAGCTGGGGATTCCAATTAAAATGCACCAAGGTAGGAGAATAACCGATTTGGAGACCCTTAAATTGGTGGCAATGGTTTATGCTGGATGGATAAATAAAAGCATTGTGGCAAAACTGCAGAAAATCGGATGTAATTCACTTGGATTGTCAGGTGCCGATGCAGACAGTGTCCCTGCTGTAAGGAGATCTCCTGATCCTTTGGATTTTGGATATGTGGGCGATGTTGACCCGGCAAAGATTAACGTTGGTTTTTTGTTGAGTCTTCTTGGGAGGGGCATAACTCCTGTCTTTTGTGCCATTACCCATGATAGCAATGGGTCTGTTTTGAATACCAATGCAGATACCATGGCCTCTTCTCTTGCAATTGCAATGTCAGGTGAATATTATACAAAATTGGTGTATTGTTTTGAAAAGGAGGGTGTATTGCAAAACACCGACGATGAATCATCTGTTATTCCCCTGATTACGACATCTAGTTATAAAGCCTTGAAAGATAAGGGCGTGATTAAAGATGGGATGTTACCTAAGATGGATAATGCTTTTTATGCTTTGGAAAATTCTGTTTCTGAGGTTTATATTAAAAACGCTGCTAATTTGAACAACCATAAAGGGACTCTCCTTAAAAAATAGGGATGAAAATGGTAAGCCAACTTTCACAAGAGGCATTTGGGTTGTTAAAAATGATTGTTCCAATAAAGTCATTTTCCGGAAGTGAGCATGAACGTGCGCTGTTTTTGCAAAACTATTTGTTGGAAAAGGGTTTGTCTCCAAAACGATTTGCAAACAATTTATTGGTTACCGGCAGAAATTGGAAGGAGGGATTGCCTGTTTTGATGCTTAATTCCCATATTGATACCGTTAGTCCTTCCAATGGCTATTCTTTTGACCCTTATGACCCGGGTGCAGACAGGGATGTGGTCAGGGGGTTGGGAAGCAATGACGCCGGAGCTTCTGTTGCTACGTTGGTTACTATCTTTTTATATTATAGTGGCTTGATTAAGAATGTTTCGGCTTCTCTCCCAAGTTTGCCATTCAATTTGTTATTGTTGCTGAGTGCAGAGGAGGAGACTTCGGGTGCAAAAGGCATTTCTATGGCAATCGGGGAGTGTGGCAGTGTTGATGCTGCAATTGTTGGTGAACCAACTTGCATGAAGGCAGCTGTTGCAGAGAGGGGGTTGCTTGTATTGGACGGAGTGGCAAAGGGCGTTTCGGGGCATGCGGCACGTGACGAAGGCTCTAATGCCATCTACAAAGCTATTGAAGATATTGATACCTTGAGGAATTTCAAGTTTGGGAAGAGCTCTGCACTTATGGGCGATGTGAAGTTGACAGTTACACAAATAAATGCCGGGGCACAGCACAATGTTGTTCCTGACAAATGTACCTTTGTGGTTGATATAAGACCTACCGATGCATATACCAATAAAGAGATATTCTCTATGCTGTGTGAGTCTGTTTCTAGTGAACTCCACCCCAGGAACCTTTCCAACAGTTCCTCTGCTACCCCCAAGGGACACCCTTTTTTCAAGGCAATAGAGCTATCTTCCATTGAAAGTTTTGTTTCACCAACAACATCTGACTGGATGAGGTTAAATGTGCCTGCAATAAAAATGGGACCCGGGGACTCTGCGCGATCGCACCGGCCGGATGAATATGTGACATTAAAGGAGTTGGAATATGGCATTGAGTGTTATACCAAACTAATAGAAAATTTAAAATTATAGATAATGAGTAAGTTGTGGAAAAAAGAGGTGGATGTCAATACCTTGGTAGATGAGTTTACTGTGGGCAAGGACAGGGATTTGGATTTGCGTTTGGCCTATTTTGATGTGAAAGGCTCTATGGCTCATATAAAAATGCTTAATTCAATATCCTTACTGACTGATAGTGAGTTGGCAATTTTGACCAGGGAGTTGCAAAGGATATTGTCTGAAATTGAGGTTGGGAGTTTTGCTTTGGGAAATGATGTTGAGGATATTCATTCCCAGGTAGAGTTGATGCTCACAGAACGTGTTGGAGAGATAGGCAAGAAGATACATAGTGGAAGGTCTCGTAATGACCAGGTACTTACAGATATAAAGTTATATCTTAAATGGGAACTTGGATTGGTGACAGAAGAAGTGAAAGTGCTTTTTGATTTGTTGCTGGATTTGAGTGAAAAGCATAAGGATGTTTTGATTCCCGGATATACCCATACCCAAATTGCCATGCCTTCTTCTTTTGGTTTATGGTTTGGTGCTTATGCAGAGGGTTTGATAGATGATGTTTACATGCTGGGAGCAGCATTGAAGGTTACTGACCAGAATCCGCTTGGTTCTGCGGCAGGTTATGGGAGCTCTTTTCCTTTGGACAGGGATATGACAACCCATGAACTTGGTTTTTCGCAATTGAACATAAACTCTGTGGCTGCACAATTGAGCCGTGGTAAATGTGAAAGATCTGTTGCAATGGCTATCTCATGCCTTGCATCTACATTGAACAAACTTGCTTCCGATGCCATTTTGTTCATGTGTGGAAATTTTGGGTTCATCTCTTTTCCGGAACAATTGACAACTGGTTCCAGCATAATGCCTCATAAAAAGAATCCTGATGTATGGGAGATTATCAGGGGCAGATGTAATATTATCCAGAGTATTCCTAATGAAATTGCGCTTTTGTCCACAAACCTGATGCATGGTTACCACAGGGATTTCCAATTGTACAAAGAGATTTTATTCCCCGCCATTGATGATATCCACAAGGTTTTGGCAATGACCAAGCTAATGTTGGAGAACATACAGGTGGCAAAGGGAATTGTAAATGACCCTAAATATGATTACCTCTATACAGTAGAAGAGGTGAACAGAAGGGTATTGGAGGGAGTTCCATTCAGGGATGCATATTTGCAGGTTGGGAAAGAGGTGGCCAATGGCCTTTTCAAAGCGGGGAAAAAAGTTACCCACACTCACAAAGGAAGTATGGGCAACTTGTCTAATTCTGAAATAAGAAACAAAATGGAAAAAGCTCTTGGCAATTAGAACCCGAATGAGAATTCGTATTTGCCAAACAGCAGGAATGCAACACCTAATGTCAACAAGATGTTGAATAGCTGGGCTATCAGGAATGTGGTAGTGAACCGTGCATTCTCTTTTCCAAACACTTTCCTGAAATCTGTCTCCAGACCTATTGCTACAAATGCTATAGAGAAAAGGGTTCCACGCAATGCTTTTGCCGGTCCTCCAAGTGCCTTGGCTGTCTCTGCATCCATGAAGAAGCTGAAAATTACAGAAGCCAGGACAAATCCGATTACAAACTTAGGGAACCTGTCCCATAATACAGAGGGTGTTGGTCTCAACTCTTGGTTAGTGCCTTTGAGGGACCAATATATGGAAATGGCAAATGCTGCAACACCTAACAGGGCGTTTTGGGCAGATTTTATTATCACACTTTGGGACTCTGCAACCGGTCCAAGAAATTTCCCTGATGCTACTACTGCTCCCGTAGTGTCTATAGTGCCCCCCAACCAGGCACCAGCTACTTCATGGCTTAGCCCTAGTAGCTCCGAAAGGTAAGGCATGATGTACATCATAGGTACTGCTACAACCAATACAAGTGATACCACAAATGAAAGTTTCTTTGAGTCACCTTTCATGGCACCACTGGCAGCGATTGCTGCCGATACCCCGCAAATAGATACTGCTGTTGACAATAACACACCCATTTCGTTGTCCACTCCTAGTTTTTTGGATAGCCAAAAAGTAAAGTTCCAAACTAAAAGGATTACGATTACTGCTTGCACCATCCCTAATGACCCGGCTTTCATGATTTGACCAAAGATAATTCCGGTACCCAGCAAGACCAGCCCGGCCTTTATGAAGAATTCACTCCTGACTGCAGGCTCCAGCCATTTTGGAAGCCCGAATATATTCCTTATAAGTAGCCCTATGGCAACCGAAAAGAAGACAGATTCAAATCCCAAATGTTTTATGGATGGTATGGTTGCAATGTACTCTCCAATAAAAGAGACTCCGTAAATGAAAAGGAAAGATAGCGGGAACCATTTTAGGTTTACATTCAGTATCTTGAGCCCTATGGCACTTAAAATACCTATGACCAGGAATTTTGTCAATTCAAACGGGACTTTGGAAAACCATGCAGGATAGCTGTCGCCAAAATCATATTTAACCTGACCCAGGGAAGGGATCAACACAATCAAAAGGATAAGGACTCCACCCATTATAGTAGATATCCAGTCTTCATTTTTGAATTGTAAAAGAAATTTTTTCATTTATATTGTAGGTTTAAGTTTAGTCTCGTAACAATTGCTTATGAAAATTGGTGCAAATATAGCTTTATTTGATAAATAGTAAAACAGTTTACTATTTTTTAATTGGGACTTCTCTTACCAATCGTTGAGTTAAAGGGTTAGTCTATTGCCGGTATCTTCTTTTACTGCTTTTTTCCATTTGGTTGTATAGCCGGGAAAATCGGGAGCCGGAGGGATTGTAAGGGAGTGACCATTGTTCTTGAAAGAGCCATCTGGGTTTTGCTTTTTGGTATTGCCGTCAATGTATTTTACCAGCAAGTATTCATCAAGTTCTTGCCATTTTTTGAAAAGGGCATTTGCTGTATTAACAGAGTAACTTGTGAGGAAATCGGCTACATATTCAGGATTTTCGGCAGCAATGGAAGTTGCTGTTTTATCAATGGCCTTTGTTTCTGCAAGTTTGGCATTTTCGTGTTTGTCAATAAGACTCCTTACCTCTGCTCCAATGTGGTTGTACCTTAAGTAGGCAAACTGTGCAATTCGGTTTGTGAGCCAAAACATGGAGGTTGGAGAGTACTCTATCATAGAGCCGTTACCAAGTGCATAGTGATTCGAAATTTCCTTTGAGCTGGTATAGATTGGTGTCAGAGGAGACGTTGCTGCATCGTCTACTCCAAACCAAAATATCCCTCCAACCTGGGCTGGTACATGGCTGCGGCTTTGTCCTACAAACCAAAAACCTGTTTGTTGTGTAGCTATAGCCCTTTCGTTAAGGCAGGTTTGTCCGTCAACTTCAAATGTCATTGGCCTCCATCTGTAAGGGAGTTGGTTTCCACCTGCACCTATATCTTTTGTCATGTCCATTGGAGTGCCTTGGTAATGATCCCTCATCATATTGGCGACATCCAACACTGTGAGTTTGTTTTTGGGTTTTACATATAGTGGCATCCTCTCTTTGGAAGGGTCGCCCAGGGCGTAAGGAAGGAACTTTTCCATGTCATCTGCAGCCCATTTGTTGAAAAAACTCCATACCCTTGCATCACAACCTCTTATAGTATGTGCGTTTGCAGGTCCGTATGCTTCTGCAAAACTGAATTCATGATCTTTGCCTTTGAAAAGTCCTTGTTCCCTTGCATGGGAAATTACATCTTTTGCATACAGGCAATTTTCAGGGTCATTATGTGGGAAGGAGGTAATCCTGGCTTGGTTGGCATGCCCGGAGATTGTGCCGTCGGGTAGCTTGATTGCAACCCATACAACGCCTTTGTTGATGTTATTGCCATCGATTACTTTTGGTGCCCGGCCAATCATCTCAAGAATCCAAACCTCTTTTGTATCTGCAATGGAGATTGATTCTCCTGTTGAGGCATAGCCATATTTATCTGCCAAAGATGTTATGACAGATATTGCTTCCCTGGCAGTTTTTGCTCTTTGCAATGCAAGGTAAATGAGTGATCCGTAATCCAGTATACCGGTTGGGTCAAATTGGCTTTTTACTCCCCCCCAAGTGGATTCTCCAATAATCAACTGATGTTCGTTCATATTACCAATTACAGAATAAGTTTGCTCTACCTGTGGGATCTCTCCAAGGTAACGGTCTTTGCCCCATTCGTAGATTTTAACCATAGAGCCTTTGGGGTACTTTTGGGCAGGATAATGTACCAAAGTGCCATACCTGGTGTGAGAGTCGGCAGAATAACTTACCATTGCAGAACCATCTGCAGATGCCCCCGGTGTAATCAACAGGTTGGTACAGGAATCTGCTCGGTTGAATGCCAGCAGATATACAAGTATCGAGAATACTAATTTTTGTTTCATATCGATTTAGATGTTAATTTTTTTGTCTTTTTATGAAATAAATATCTCTTTTTGCAAAAGATTGCTAAAATAGTAAAACATGTTTTATAACCCGCCAATATTGGGTTATTTCCAGTTTTTTTGGGGAAAAATTTGGAGTTTTGAAAAAAGTAGCTACCTTTGCAGCCCGTTTGAGAAAAAACGGTTAGTTCTTTGAAGTTTTGAGAGAGATATAGAGGTAAAGAAAAAGAGATAAATTTAAGATTTATCTCGAGCATAGAAAAAATAGATTGAGTCTGTTAAATAATAAATTTAAGGGACTACAATTTCAGTAATAAGAAGTTACTCAAGGGCGAACGGAGGATGCCTTGGCTTCTATGGGCGACGAAGGACGTGGTAAGCTGCGAAAAGCCGCGGGGATCAGCAAACATGAAATGATCCGCGGATATCCGAATGGGACAACCCGGCAGGCTGAAGGCCTGTCACGCATTAATGCGGGCCAACGCAGGGAACTGAAACATCTAAGTACCTGCAGGAAAAGAAAGAAAAATCGATTCTCTGAGTAGTGGCGAGCGAAAGGGGAATAGCCTAAACCAAAGTTGTTTCGGCAATTTTGGGGTTGTAGGACCGCGCGATTG
>Ga0334884_1002137_pt1 | contig 26488 bp, 20 predicted proteins | sample GraSluR1_MG_7_FD_207215 | JGI IMG/M metagenome (GOLD analysis project Ga0334884, IMG submission 207215) | Sludge microbial communities from methane-producing bioreactor in Wageningen University, Netherlands - Granular Sludge_12_05 R1 | ecosystem: Engineered > Bioreactor > Anaerobic >...
GGCCCTTCCTTTTTTCTCTGGAGGACTCATGTAAGTTTTTAGGTCGTAATCGCTAGTAAATAAAATAGAGGCTCCTCCTGGAATCCTCTTTGTGATTTTTTTAATATATGCTTCGCCTGTTAAGTGCATAGATATTTGTTTCGACATGGTTTGTCGGATCATTAGTTCTGTATTAGTGTTCCATTCTTGGTCAGGGTCTAATTGATATACTATATAGTAATTGTCCGGGGTTAAATATACTCCGGTAAATCTCGAAGTGTCGAGATAGGTTCGGCCATACTTCGCTTCTATTAGATTTTTAAATATCTTTGAGGTTATATATAGTCTATCTTCTTTTGCGTTATAGTTCATTTTTATATAGTCAGAGTTAAAGTCATTTAACAGTGGCTGCAGGGGGACCCCTCGTTGTATGATGGGATTCGTCTCGGACTCGAGTTTTTTAAATATTAAGGACGGTGGCTGCCCCCCCTCCCCTTTGGACTTTTTCTTCACGTCCGGGTTATAGGTTATTCGAAGGGTATCTATTTTCGCCCCTATGTTATGTAGTAGTATTATTACGGATGCTTGGGCGCTAGCTCTTATTATGCTTTGCTTTGTGTATAGAAAGTCATGATTGTTGGACATAAGCAAGTAGTGATCATAGTATCCGCTTGGCATTTTGTATATATAGTTCACCCCGTTGGGTTTTTTCGGTTTATAAATTATGCCTGCTTCCGTTTTTCCTCTTTCAAGATACTTATCTATGACTAGGTCTCTGGCTGCCTGCTGAGTGTAGTATTTCCCTCCGGGGATTAATTGAATGTGTGATTTGTCTATTAGCCCAGTTAATGACAGTAGAGCCATTATATGCTCTTTAATGTTTACGGATTCGACATCCATGTTGTAGCCCCCTTTCTCATGAGTAATTTCCTACCCCTTGTAGCTTAATGACATAGGATTTTCTTTAGTCATACCTATATCAAATGTTGATATTTCAATGTTTTGCAGGCCATTTCATACATGAAATTTTGCGCCTGCATTTTTTTGGTTTTTTTTCATATATCAATAGAGGTAGGAAAAAGGCTCTAAAATTGCCGGCAATCGTTGATATTTCAACGGTTTCAATATGTTAAGCTTAATTTTATAAGTTTTAGATTTTTTACGACATAGGAAATTGGGTTCAAAAACGCCTTTAACCGTTGACATTTCAATATTTTTATATATCCGTAACCATTTTTCTAAAATCCGCTATCTATGGTATTTTTTGCTTATTATCTCTAAGACAGAACGATTATTAGGTCCAATAAATACCTCGGTAAAATATGAATTATCGGCAATTCCAGTTTGGTATATAGATAGATTTCTGGTTGAGTCGGATGATATTATATATGGGTTTAGAGCGTCTATTAAAGTTTTAATTTGGTAGTTATCTATATCGATTTCCGTTCTATTACTTTTGCTGTCGTCATAATGATGAAGCAGTATTATGGTCTTTTCTGCACTAATTTCTGGTTCTTCTTCAAGCCTGTCAACGATGTTTTTATAACCTTTTTCAATAAGATATGGAATGGTAGATCCTACCCATTTTGACTTTCGAACGCCTTGATTATTCGGAAGCATAGGCATTAATATGTGCCATATATCGTCGTCTAAATATTCTAATTTAAAGTCAATTTCATCAGCTATAGCATCGTACATATGGGTAGTTTTTTGTTCAATTTCTTTGTTAGAATATACATCTGGGATATTCAGATATAGCATTCTAGAGTTAATAATTGTAGCTTCTAAACCAGTTAATTGCTTTCTAAGATTTTTATAAATCGATATTAAATCTTCTTCATCGGTCGCGGTTTCTAGTCGTAATTTAAGCTCTTTAAACTTAGATAAACGGTCTTCTGTGTTTCTAATGTATTGTTCCAAACCTTCTCTAAGAGCATCATTATTTTTGTTTTCCATTTTCAATCTCCTTTCTTCTCTTCACATAAAAAAAAGCGACTTTTTTTCAAAAAAAATCGCCTAGCACATTAAATTTTGCAAATAAAAACACTTTTGTTCAGTACCATTCTAACATGTCAAGTACACACCGTCAAGCACAGTTTGTAATGTTCTAAAACTATTTACGGGATTGTTAATTATAGTGCCTTGATACGGTAATGTTATAGCGATTGCAACGGGTTTAGAGAATGTGAGTTGGTTGAATAGTGACCAAACCTCCTTTTTCTAAGACTGAAAAAATATTTTTGATTTCCGATTCAAGGCTGAAACATTCACAAGATAGTGTCTTGTTGAATATTTTGCTATAAAGTAAAAGACCACACAATCTTTTTTGGAAGTGCTGTCTTCTACATTTAAATAAAGTAGAGGGGGCTGGTAAGCAATATGCTCTAGACAATTTCTAATTTAGGTTGTAAGAAAACCTGACGAGTCATAAATGATACGGGTTGAAACATCATGTTCACGTTGTATTGAACATTGTTCGCAGTTAAAAAAAACATAATTAGTGTATAAAGGAATTGATCTGCATACATCACTTGCCCCGTGATGTATGCAGCCATGGCTGCATAGCGATGGGGAATAATAAAAACACTCCTAGGATTTAATTTCATGAGTATTTGAAAAAGATATATCTGGGGATTGCGTATTTGACATCCTAGAGTATACATCAGCAGCGAGTAATCAGTCCAACAAATATAATTTTTTAACATCCTCCCAGAGGATGTTAAATAGAATTATTATGGCTTCCTTCGAATATATAAGCTATATACATTTGAAGTGATCCTTGGCAATGGCATTAAGTTGTGCAGCAATCTCTACAAATTTTAAGTTCAAATCCAGAGTTTTCACACTAATTTTATTTCCGCTCATTTGATAAATATTATCCGGATGTATGGTTTCATCAGTTTTTGCATATAGAAGCATTCCTGATACTGTATGAGGTTTACCTTCATACTCAGAATCTTTGTTTTTCACATAAGTAAATATCTGATATAGGTGGCTAGAACGAATCTTATGTACATCGTATTGAACCTGTGTAGTACGAGAATAATACTTGGCATCAATAATCAGAATATCATTTCGAAGAGAAAGTGTAATATCACTATGCATGATAGGTAGCATTGTGCCTAAGCCATCATCAAGTGCCCACCGTATTTCTGATGCCTGTGCATTTAGTTGTGGATAGTGTTTTATGTAATACTCTAGGACAAACTTCTCGTACAACCACCACATCCACTTCTTATCAAGAAAAGAGGCCAACTTGTATTCGCCCTTCTCTGTGGTTAAAAGCATTCCTTCCAGGAAAAGCTGGCAGATACCAAGGAGCATACGGTATGTCTGATTATTACGGCTAAATCGTATTGTGGTCCATCTAATGGATGTAGGTTCAATAGTATCAACATTTGAAAAGAACAACATTTCTTTCTTGAGTGTGTCTTTATGTTCTGAATCGACTTTTGCATGGCGAAGTAAAATCATAACCGTCGTTTTTAAAACTTGATTTAGGAGATTGTTCTCTGATAATTCATCAAAATCGCATGTAAGAAGTTGCTTCTTAGCTATCTTTTTACTAATAGTTCCAGGCATATCAATTTTGCCTCGCATGCCTGCTATGTCCTCATTTTTGTTCAAGTATTCACGATATAGGCCTTGCTTTAGTTGTTGCCCGATGCCCTTTGCTAGAATAGCCGCAAAGAGATTGTGCATATCTTCAAATTCTTCCTTTTCTATATCTTCAAATACAGATTGATTTAACGATGTAAAGGCATAGGACAACATATAATATATGTTTTTTATGAAAATTTTCTCATGCTTAATCATTGAAATACACCACGCAAAATGTTCTCCCAACGTTGCAGCTTGTTGTTGTCATCAAACCAGTATTCACTCAGCATTGGTAGAATATCGAAATCAACAATAGATTTCATCCATTCGTCTGAACAGGTCTTTTGGTTACAAAAATAGCTGTGGCCGATGCGAAACCCTTTACCTAAGGATTTATCAAGGGCAATTTCTTTATTCAGTTCTTTCACCTTCTCAACAAGTTCATTAAAGGTCTCGTTACCCAAGGTGTTCTGGTATTTTATAAACCCGTGGGAATCAAAGCCTGGCTCAATCTCAAAGAAACTGAAACGACGTCGTAGAGCATAATCAATCATAGCAAGGCTTCGGTCGGCGGTGTTCATCATTCCTATGATATGTATATTATCGGGGACCGAGAAACTTAAACTGGTATAAGCGAGTGTGGCTTTTATATTTCTGTAATCATTTTCAATCAACATAAGTAATTCGCCAAAAATCTTACTCATATTGCCACGGTTAATTTCGTCAATTATGAAGAAAAACTCTTTGTCTGGCTGGTTTGCAGCTTTCTGGCAGAAACGATAGAAAATACCGTGCTTTAATTCAAAACCATCGTTTACAGGCTTATAGCCCATCATGAAATCTTCATAGGAATAGTTTTGATGAAACTGAACAAACTCAATACGACTCTCATCTTTTTCTTCCATAATAGAATAGGCAAGACGTTTTGCGGTAAAGGTTTTACCAACCCCAGGTGCGCCTTGTAGAATAATATTCTTTTTATTTTTCAGGACAGAGCGCAACATATCATAGCGACTCTCAATCATATATACGTCATTTAGAAAATTCGTTTTACTATATTTCTTCGGCGGTGTTTCTTCTGCCAGTGGGTTTTCGTCCCGGATCAAGTCAAATATGAAGTCGTACTCCCCCTTGGTTAGTTTAAATAAGCTGCCCTGGGGATTGTTGAAATACTCCATTTTCTCCAGTTCGGGACAACTCTTTAATGTTTGATAGTCAATCGGAGAGGAAAGGTTTTCAATTTTTTCAAAGTAAATTTTTTCGCCGTCTTGCTCTGAGCTAATCTTACCAATCGCCACAACCTGTTTAACGGGGTTCGACTCATAGCCGATTATCATGTCTCCAGCTTTTGCGTCTAGGAAATTCTGGAAAATGCGACGCTTATTACCATTGTCATTGTAGAGCGTATAAAATTGCACTTCATTAACAGCAATATCTGAGAAGCTCCAAACTTTTGGGTTTGCGTTCAACCACCAATAGCCGTGGTCTTCTTCGCTAGGAACCGTTGGTACATAGAGTTCAACTTGACTGAGGTCAATTTGATCAAGTGCCTCTGATAATTCATTACGTAATTTCCATGAATAATTACCTGAGTCATTCGTTTCCGCCTTGCGCCCCAGATAAATAATGGGCCACCAACGATGATTTTCTTCATCTCTATCCATTACGGAGCAGCCAGTTTTTTGAGCAATACGACGTGCCAAAGCCGAAGAACCCGCATTATAGAAGTTCGATGTTTCTCCATATTTGATAGAAAGCTGGGTGTAAGTAGCCTGTTCTCCATAGTCTTTCATTCGCTTCATGATTTCGAGACTGCCAGTCGTAAACACATCGGGATTATTAAGTAGTTCTACCCACTCTTCTACAGAAATGTTTGGGTCATAATCTGTTGGGAACCATTCATCAGAAGTCACCGATTCTTTTTGCGAATAGAAACGACTGATATAAAAGGCCACATCGATTGTAAGTGTTCTGAATTCCGGGTCTGGATAGCAATTCTCAGTAAGTTGAGATTTAAAAAGGTTGACGAGTTCTTCATCTTTCTTGATTTCTGTACATATATCATCGTAAAGACTATAAAAATTGCGCAGATTATTAGTATAAGCACCTTTTTTAAATTCATAATCACTACCGAGCACATCCGCCACAGCTTTTGTCTCGCTGAATTTATAGATGTAGTATTTGTCGGGATACCTGAGCCATAAATAGGTGCTGACAGCATTTTCATATTGATAATGCTGTTTTGCGCCATTTCCATACTTTTCAAGTAATGTTGACGACTGATCTTTGAAATCTAAAATTCTGGAAACAACATCCTTGCTCTCATCGAATAATGCGATAAACATAGCTCGTACTTCTTCAGGAGCAATTTTTGCAAAATTCCCAATCATCTTAGCGGGGAAATTATTCATTGACCCAAGCAGGCTGTAAGTTTTTGAAAGAGAGCGGGATAGCATGGAGGCAAATTCTACGGCATTTACATCCCAATTGTCCTGAAAGAATTTTACAGATTCCCATTTAAATTTTTCGTTTGGCCATAGGGTTGAAACGAAGTCACGCTTGTATTCAACAAGGGCTTCTTGCAAACGAGATTGTTCAAACATGTTATCCCTCCTTATAATTCATAACCTAATAGTAGCCATTATCAACTGCTTTCCAAGGGTTACTATTCTACTTTGACAGAATAGTAATAAGAGCATTGTGTTCAGTCTGCAAATCGTATTTGAATCTGTTGGCCTGTATCCTAAATAATAGGGAGGCTAAATGGTGGCAAAGATAGGGCTTTTTATTTGCAAAGGAATCTCTGCATAGAACATTGTATCAAATATTAACACTTAGGGAAACTCATCTCACATTTTACCGTTGGTAGTATGGATGTAGTCGCTTTATAAATGATAATAGGAAGCGGTAACTTGAGAGGTATTTGACGAGACTTTTATCGCCAGAATATCGCAGGCATAAAACAGAAGAAAGGTTAGTAAACGGGATACTCTCCATAATAATAAACGCGAACTAATACGAAGAAAGTATAGGCAAAAAAATAACACCTGACCTTAAAACTCCGAACACTATAAAAGGGAATCCATAGGGAGACTAAATAGGCGGAAATCGTTGTGAGGTATTAAAAAAAGGGACTAATAAAACCACTCCACTTATCCTAATTGACTGAATCTAGATGCGGTGGTAACATGGTGGTAAATAATGGAATTAAAGAGGATTATCATGGTTGCTGAAGGAGTTATTAGGTAGGAAGGATTGTAACTCCGGATGAGTTTAGAAAGTTTTTACAAATCGAATTAGAAGAAGATGTTGAGATTGTGTTGAACGAGGTTACTTGTTTTGGTTCAAAAGCATGAGAAAGGGTGTATTTTTATGTGGAGAAAAGAATACCACTAGTATGTACAGTGATAAGTTGGTCTGCGAAAGATGCAGGAAAGATTTATCTATAGCTTATCATCAAGACCATACAGAATAAGAATTTTTATAAAAGGGTAAATATTTAAGCCGAGAGGGGATTCTAAGTAAAAATTAGATTATAGGAGAAATATCAATGCCTACTATAACGATAGAACAAATCACAGTTCCCTATGAAAAAGAGTTGCTCCTAAAATGGAGAGACCGAGACACTAAGGTTGTGCCTTCTTTTATGTTGGATTGCGATGGTCCAGGTATAGTTAAGGGATATGGCTTTGGTGAGTGGGTGGCTGAAAAGTATTTTCGGGACAGGGGCAACTATGTATTTACCGATTTTGATATCTTATCTAAGTCATCAAAATATACGAGATACAATAATATGATAAAGACTTTAATAAGTCAGGAACAGGAAAACAAATTCAAGGAAGCTTTAGAGGAAGCTTTACGGAAGGGTTATAAAATAGAAAATCCAGATTTGTTTGTTTATAACTTAGACACATGTTTTTTTATTGAAGCTAAAAAGGGAAGAGATAAATTACGAGAGCCACAAATTAGATTCTTTTACTTAGCCAAAAAGTATCTAGGAATAGATAGCAAAATAGTTTACTTATGCCATGAATCTTCTGAAATAAGTTCTCAAGAACTAATTTTTGAATTTGATTTCGAGCTTGAAGTATAACGTAATTATCATATTGAATATAGGGAGATTGGCAACACCAGGCACGAACTTAGTAGTTTATTGAAAGGAGTAGGTTTTCTTTCCTGGGGATGCAAAGGCAACTATGGTTGCTGGTGGGTGTAGGTCAGTATTAATAGTATGCTATATGCTCCGGGTATGCCGGGAATTTAAATCACACAGCTTATTGAGGATCATGCAATTATCATTAGAGAGTTTCAAACCATCTAAAAGATTTAAAAGAAATACGTAAGTAAGGAAGTATTTGTGTTCCATAAGGAGCGTTTTGATTACGTTCGATAAGAGCAGTCTTAAGTACGATTAAGTCGATAATCTTCTTCTGAAGTGATGTTAGAGCAAGCCGTACCTTTTATTTGAGAGGGGACAGCAAGGAGATGCCTTTACTCTAGCATTTTCAATCGCCGAGTTATGGGATCGATAGAGCTATTGATACGTTTGTTCATGAATACTAGCCCATTTGCAAAGCAGGTATATATAAACATGGTTTTAGATTCTTGCGAGTTAATCAAAAGTTTGGTGGGATTGTTAACATGACTGATTTGACTGCTACTAGCTGAAATGGTATTATTATGGAAAATAATGGAAACGGAGGAAGTAATTATGGCTGCAGATGGAGTAGTGAGAAAGATCGATAAGCTAGGGAGAATAGTGCTTCCCGCAGAATTCCGGAGATCTTTGGGAATCGAAGTGGAGGAAGATGTTGAGATTATGCTCGAGGGTAATTATGTGAAAATATGCAAACATGAAAAGGGTTGTATTTTCTGCGGAAAGAGTACTGTTGATATTTATCGTGATAAGTTGATTTGTGAGGAATGTAGAAAGAATTTAGAAAAAGACTAACGCATAATCAGGGCTTGTTTTTGTTGATAATGCTGCTAGAAGCCGTCGCTGCTAATGAGTAAATATTTTAAAGAAGGGCGGCACCTTATTTGTGCCATAAAATATATATAATATACGAGTGTAGGCTTAGTTACCAATAGGGTATGCGGTATCATGATGAGGGGAAAGAACAGGGAAGATAATTAGAAACGGTATCTTACCATAATTCCTTGTATCATAACGAAGACAATACCATTATTGTAGCAATTCGCCATGGAAAATATAAAAAAGTGTTCACAATGACAATCGTTAGGTTTCATTATTAGAGAAGTACGGGCTTCCGCAGCCAATCCTTACTCTTAAGAAACTAATTATTACTAAGAGGTGAATAATATATATTAATGCTATATAATATGTATTAATAAATATAAAACCATTAAGGAATTATTCTGCGTATAATAAGCAAGGAGGAACCATGGCAAACCCTACCACCAACGGAGAAACAAACTCATCATTATTTTCTAAAAACATTCAAGAAAAAGCCTCTCTTATATGGAATGTGGCAAATTCACTATTCGGAGCATATAAGCCTCATGAGTACGGATTGGTAATTCTTCCTATGGTAGTTATAAAGAGATTTCATGACTGCCTGGTTCCGACTCACGAGAAGGTGCTTGCTGAGTACGAGTCCATCAAACATCTCGAAGTAAAAGACGGCTTTCTAAAAACCGCTGCCGATTACCAATTCTATAACACAAGCAAATTCACATTTAAAACCCTGTTAGCAGACCCGGAAAACATTGAAGACAATTTCCGGGCATATTTGAATGGGTTTTCGGACAATGTGCAAGAAATTCTGGCCCGTATGGATTTTTTCACTCAGATAAGCCGTATGGTAGAAGCAGGGGTCTTGTACCAAGTACTGTCGGATTTCAACTCAGATAAAGCCGATATGAGCCCAGAGAAAATAACCGCACTGGACATGGGCTATATATTTGAAAATCTTGTCCAGAGGTTTTCCGAAAGTTATAACGAAGAAGCAGGGGCCCATTTCACTTCCAGGGACATCATCTATCTGATGGCGGATCTATTAGTTGCGGGAGATAAGAACGTATTCGTAGAAGAAGGTGTCACTAAGACTGTATATGACATGACTATGGGTACTAGCCAGATGCTAACCTGTATGGAAGAAAGAATCAAGCAACTGGACGAAGACGCCGAGGTTATAACGCTTGGTCAGGAGCTGAATCCCTTCACTTTCGGAATCGCTAAGGCAGACACTCTTATCCGTGGCGGTAACCCTGAAAATATGCAGTTTGGAAATACACTCAGCGATGATAAGTTCGAAGATTACAAGGTAAACTACATAATCAGTAACCCGCCTTTTGGAATAGATTGGAAAAGAGAGAGTCTTAAGGTCGAGGCGGAAGCAAAGAAAGGGTTGGCAGGAAGATTTGGAGTTGGACTCCCCCCAAAAAGTGATGGCCAGATGCTGTTTCTCTTAAACGGAGTTGCTAAGTTAAAAGAAGATGGTGGAAGAATGGCCATTATTCAGAACGGATCATCTCTGTTTACAGGTGATGCCGGGTCAGGGCCAAGCAACATAAGACAGTATTTAATCGAAAACGATTGGTTAGAAGCCATCATCCAACTTCCCAAAGATTCCTTTTATAATACCGGGATTGCAACTTATGTGTGGATCGTAACAAAAGAAAAGGACACAAATAGAGTAGGGCAAATCCAACTTATTGATGCCAGCAAATGTTACGAACCCAGAAGAAAATCTGTCGGCAGTAAAAGGGTAGATATTACTAACATTTGTAGAGATTTGGTTGTGCAAGCTTATGGAGAATTTAAGACCAAAGAATACGAAGGAAAATCCGAAAACGGTAGTCCAATATTTTGTAGTAGTAAGGTATTAGATAGTGTTGCCTTTGGATACAACAAAATAACCGTGGAAAGCCCACTGCTAGACGAACAAGGAAAAGTCGTTCTGAAGAAAGGTAAGCCAGCAGCAGACACATCCAAGAGAGACACTGAGAATGTACCGCTAGATGAAGATATTGATTCTTACTTTGCAAGAGAAGTACTCCCCTATAATCCGGATGCATGGATTGATAAAACCAAGACCAAAGTGGGATACGAAATTCCGTTTACCAGACATTTCTACAAATACGAAGCTCCTGAGAAATCCGAAGTAATCGCTGAAAGAATAATAGAGATAGAAAAGGACCTTAAGGCATCTCTACATTCACTCTTCAAAGAAGGGAGCGCTTCTCATGAGTAGAAAAATGAAAGACTCGGGTGTTGAGTGGATTGGAGAGATACCGGAGGAGTGGGAAATAAGAAAACTAGCATCCATATCTAAAACAATAACAGATTTTGTCGCTAGCGGTAGTTTTGCAAGCTTAAATGAAAATGTTAAATACATTGACACTCCGGATTATGCCATGCTTGTAAGAACTGTCGACTTATCAAATAGCAGTAATACAAAAAAAGTTTATATTGATAAGCATGCATATGAATTTTTAGCCAATTCTAATTTATTTGGAGGCGAGTTGGTATTATCCAATATTGGTTCTGTAGGGAATGTGTTTCTATATGAGCCATTATACGAAAGGGCTTCCTTAGCACCTAACGCGATAATGATGAGAATGAAAGAGTCTAATAGATTTTATTACTATTGGCTATTGAGTCCATTAGTAAACAACGCTTTGAAACGACTCGGTAGCAATGCAGTCCAAGCAAAATTTAACAAGACACAACTCAGACAATTCTTGGTTGCTCGTCCCAGCCTAAAAGAACAAAGCAGAATAGCAAATTACCTTGATATAAAAGTCGCCGAAATCGACCACATTATCGCTAAAACCCAAGCCTCCATCGAAGAATACAAGCGCTACAAACAATCCATCATCACAGAGGCAGTCACAAAAGGACTAGATCCCAATGTACCGATGAAAGATAGTGGTATTGAATGGATTGGGGAGATACCGGAGGATTGGGAGATAACATCTGTTAAATCAAAATATAGATTGGTAACTGGCTTCACACCTGATACAGAAAACCCAAATTATTATGATGACAATGGATATGTATGGGTCAATATTAGTGACTTATCAAATGATAGATATATAGTTGATTCTAAAAAGAAAATTTCAGACTTAGCTATAAAAGAATGTAAAGGTAATCTAATTAAAAAAGGGAGTCTACTATATAGTTTTAAGTTATCTGTAGGTCAAGTATCATTCGCAGGTAATGATTTGTATACCAATGAGGCTATTGCATCATTTATTGAAGATGAGTCCATAAATCTTAATTTTTTCTATTATATGTCGAGCTTTGCAATAATTCAAAATGCAAATGAAAATATATATGGAGCTAAATTGCTAAATCAACAATTAATAAAGAATGCAAAGATAGTATTCCCACCATTAAATGAACAACAAAAAATCGCCAACTTCCTCGATAAAAAGGTCGCCGAAATCGACCACATCATCAGCAAAAAAGAACAATTAATAAATAACCTAGAATCCTACAAAAAATCCCTCATATACGAAGTCGTAACCGGTAAGAAGGAGGTTATATAATGCCAAACGCATCAACGTATATTAATACAGGGGGCCGATAACATGGGAGAGATAAAAAATTTTATTTACAAAATATTTTTTATCCAAGACAATGCTTTTATGGAAACAGGAACTGTTTTATTCGCAATATTGTCAATGGTGTTCCTTGTATTTTACTATTCAAAATACAAGCCCTATAAGTCTAACCCCAAGGTCTTATTGTTATTTCCAGTACTTTATTTGGGGGCTCTTATAATATGGCTGGTATCTTATATGGCAATCATTGCCTGTTTATTCTTTTTACTAGCACTACTTGGGTTTCTCGGTTTCAGTGCCTCTGTCTCCATAGAAAATCTGTCGAAAGTATCGATGGTAATAGCAATAATTATCGGGCTATGGAACCTAATAGTATTTTTTGTCCTATTACCACGAAAAGATATGTTAAAAGAGCCGAATTGATCATTAAATAACGTGACTTGTTAAATAATTCAAATACTCAAGTTCGATGAGCGTGTTAGTCTGTTTAAAGTAATACAATACGACTTTTATTCACTCAAGATTAGGAGGTATAAATTGGATTACACTGAAAAACAATTTGAAACTGATATTGAAAATAGCCTTATAACAACAGGTGGCTGGGAGAAGGCAACGGATGCGGGATATCGAAAGAATCCGGAGATGGCTCTTGATATAGAAACACTAGTCCAGTTTGTTAAAACCACCCAACCTATACCTTGGCAGCGGTTCGAAAAACAATGTAATTCGGATCCGTATAAAAAATTCTATAAAGCATTCGAAGATGCGGTCCTTTCCGATGGAATGATCGGAGTATTACGGCATGGTTTTAAATACCGGGGTATCGATTTCAAGGTCTGCTATTTTAAGCCGGAATCCGAACTAAATACCGACGCGGTGAAAAGATATAACCAGAACATATGCCAATGCATTCGGCAATGGCACTATTCGGAAAAGAATAAGAACAGTGTGGACTTGCTGTTATCTGTAAACGGTATCCCTCTCGTGGCTACTGAACTGAAAAACCAGTTTACCGGCCAGAGCATAAATAACGGAAAAGCCCAATGGATGTACGATAGGGACAATAGAGAGCCTGCTTTCAGGCTAAACCATAGGATATTGGTTTTCTTCGCTGTAGACCTCTATCAGGCGGCCATGGCCACACAACTAAAGGGTAAAGATACCCGGTTCTTCCCATTTAATCAAGGTTCAAACGGTCCTGGAGTAGACGGTGGAGCCGGAAACCCGGCAAGAGACGACGGAAAGTACGTCACATCTTATGTTTGGGAAGAGGTTTTTCAAAAGGATAGTCTCTTAGATATCTTCCAGAAATTCGTTCAGTATGAAGAGAGAAAAGAAATTGAGGTAACGGACGACGGGAAAGAAAAGAATGTTACCACGAAATCCGTCATATTCCCAAGGTTCCATCAGCTGGATGTGGTTCGGAATTTGATCTCTGATGTGAAGGAAGAAGGCCCTGGGAAAAATTACCTCGTTCAACACAGTGCGGGATCCGGGAAAAGCAACAGCATCGCATGGATGGCCTATCGACTGGCCAGTCTTCATAATAATGAAAATAAGCCCATATATAATTCCGTTATCATTGTTACCGATAGAAGGGTACTCGATGCACAACTCCAAGGCACTATTTCAAGCTTTGACCATACACTGGGAAGTGTAGTCACCATTGATGAAAAGAAAAGCTCAAAGGACCTGAGAGATGCCATTAATAGCGGAAAACGAATCATCGTAACCACACTGCAAAAGTTTCCTGTCATTTATAAAGAAGTGAAAAACACCAAAGATAAATCCTTTGCCATCATTGTAGACGAAGCACACAGCAGCCAAACTGGTAGAAGTGCGATGAAACTAAAGACAGCTCTAGCCAATACCGAAGACGCCCTGAAAGAATATGCAGAGTTAGAAGGAAAAGAAGAAGATGAGATTCTAGATACAGAAGACATGCTGGTGAAAGAACTTCTCACTCATGGAAAACACAAGAATCTAAGTTTCTTCGCCTTCACCGCCACACCCAAGCATAAAACCCTTGAAATGTTCGGGAGAGAGTATCAGGACGGATCCTTCCATCCGTTCCATGTGTACTCTATGAGGCAAGCCATAGAAGAGGGGTTCATTATAGATGTTTTAGCAAACTATGTTACTTATAGAACATGCTTCAAACTGGCCAAAGAAACGCCGGATAACCCGAACCTTCCCGCATCCAAAGCATTAAAGACCATTCGAAGGTACAAAGAACTTCACCCGCATAACCTAGGTCAGAAGGCAGCCATCATTGTAGAAACCTTTAAAGATGTTACAAAGGACAAGATTAACGGAAAAGGGAAGATGATGGTAGTAACAGCTTCAAGACTGGCTGCGGTTAGGTACTATCACGAGATAAAGACATATCTAAAAAGTAACAACTACAACGATATTGAAATACTGATTGCCTTTTCGGGAAGTGTAAAGGATCCGGAACTACCCGACGAATTTACCGAAAGCGGGATGAATAAGGACCGTAAAGGGAATCGAATCACAGAAAGCCAAACCAAACAGGTATTTCACGACGAAGGGAATATACTGATTGTTGCGGAGAAATATCAAACCGGTTTTGATGAACCCTTACTTCATACCATGATCGTTGATAAGAAATTAAGAGATGTCAAAGCAGTCCAAACTTTAAGCAGGTTAAACAGGGTTTACCCCGGCAAAGACGACACTTTCATTCTGGACTTTGTCAACACCAAGGAAGACATCCTAGCGGCGTTCCAGCCATACTACCAAGAAACAAGTCTCTCTCAAGAAATCAATATCGACTTGATATATAAGACACAGAAGGTATTAAGAGAGTTCCATGTCTATGATACAACCGATGTTGAATCCATGAGTAAAATGTACTTTGAATCCGGTACTAAGCAGATAAACAGCAATCAAGCGAAGATATCCGGGTATTTACTTCCGATAGCGGAAAGGTACAACAAACTAAACCAGGAGAAGCGGTACCAGTTTAGAAGAACGATTCGACTGTTTGTGAAATGGTATAACTACATCTCGCAAATCGCTAGACTGTTTGACAAGGACCTGCATAAAGAGTTCACATTCTGTTCGTATTTAGAAAAATTGCTTCCGCCGGACCCGACAACTGATCTGGATTTGGCAAACCAGATTAAACTGGAATATTACCGCCTCGAGAAAACCTTTGAAGGAAACATAAAATTACTCGAGAAACCCGGTGAAATTGACCCTGCAACCATTAAGAAACCCGTAACTATGTTAGAGAAGTTTAGCTCGTTGGACGAAATACTGGCCAGAATCAATGAGCTATATCATGGTGATTTCTCCGAATCGGACAAAGTACTTATTATGACCCTTCGAGATAAGTTGACCAAAGACAAGAAACTGAAGCGTGCAGCCAAAGCAGAAGGGGAAAAGATATTCCAAAACAATATATTCCCGGAAGTATTCAGGAAGACCGCCGAAGCATCCTATAAAGAAAGTACTGATGCTTTCACTCAGCTATTCACGGATGAGGAGAAATATAAAATTCTCATGAGTGTTTTAGCCCAACAGGTTTATAAAGAGCTGATTAACGAAACCAAAAAATAAAAACCGATTCAAAGAAATAGATTTGCTCAAATAGAAAACATAGACGAGAGAGAAATATTTCGTCTAAACCTGAAATAGTATCTGAACAAAAACATAATAACACAGTAAAAACTTGCCAATTGTATAGGAGTATTCCTAAACACTGTGAGTGAATGAAAAAGGGGGATTTCTTTTCCACCAAGGAAAGAAAAGATGGCTACGATTGCTTAGGGCTTCAAGGTAAATGAGGGCACCTTGTTAGGCATCGAATCCGCAGCCAGAGAATCCTCTCAAAATATGCCCATGTCTGCATAAATATACTAAGGGAGGTATAAAACAATGGCTAGACCTAAAAAAGAGGGTAAACGCGTTTCAATGTTAATAGACAAAAGAATAGTAACCATGTGGGAACAGTACGCCGAAGAAATGGGTCAGACAAAAACGATGGCCCTAGAACGGATCATGGGTGAGTATCTGGAAAAGTACTTTGACAGAGACAAAAAACACTTATAGTAAGTAGCAATCAAAAAGCAGCACAAAAGTAAATTTCTCCTTGATAATTTCTTTTGTTGTGGTGTGATAACAACAGGTTATTTCAAACCCAAAAGGAGAGGGAATAGGAAAAAAAGGAGAAAATAAATGGAAAAAATGAATAACATGCCGATAGTCACCGCAAAGGATCTTTTAGAGAACTTTGAAGACATTGCAAAAGGGACAGAGTCAGGGGATCTCATGGTCATCACAGACAGTTTGAATCCTCAATACGTCCTAATGTCTTACGAAAGATACTTAAAAGTCACAAACAGACTACCTGAGAATGAACTGATTTATGCAGCTCAGCAAGGTAACGGTGTTTGGGTCACAGTGATAGATGTCTTTGCACATGCTTTCATGGAATATGAAACAACCGAAAGCCGAAAAAGACATCTGGGAAAGGTGCGAATCGACACCGATGACAAGGTCATCGAAATCCTCGAGATCATCGACGGAGTACCACAGATATACATGTACGAATACAACCAAATACAATTGCAGGAGGAAAACGGGAAGGTCCTCTGGATAGCCGGAGACTTCATCGGATGCGTAATCAAGGGAGAAGAAGGCTTCCGGGTTGACGAAGAATATAAAAATTCCGCCCTGAAAAGCGCCGAAACAAACACCTGGGAATTGGAAAAACAGGAAGAAGAATTCAATGAAGACAATCTCCCGGTAATAAAAATAGTCTACAAGAAACCAAGATAAGGCGGCAAGACAAGGACGCTAAGGTTTTGCTAAACAAGCCCCTGATAGTAGACATCCCGCTGATATATAGATCTTTATTTAATAAAAGAAAAATGTGGAAAAGACAAGAAGTACTGTGGAGGAATAAGATGGCGGACTATAACCAATTTATGGAGAATCTGGAGTTGGCAAAAGGCGGAGACTTAGATGCTCAGAATGACATAGGCCTTTGTTATGCTAAAGGTGAAGGAGTAGAGCAAGACTACGAAGAGGCAGTCAAATGGTACCGAAAGGCCGCAGAACAAGGGCATAGAGATGCACAATACCACATGGGTGGATGTTACCTTTCTGGGCAAGGTGTAGAGCGAGACTATGATGAGGGAATTAAATGGTGGAGAAAGGCCGCAGAACAAGGGCAGAGTGATGCACAAAACAATTTGGCGCGATGTTACGATGCCGGTTGGGGAGTAGAACAAGACTATAAAGAGGCAGTAACGTGGTTCCAAAAGGCGGCAGAACAAGGCTATTATTACGCCCAAGTCAACCTAGGAAATTGTTACAAGAGTGGTAAAGGAGTAGAGCAGAACTACAAAGAGGCGTTAAACTGGTTTGAAAAGGCGGCAAACCAAGGTTATAGTCTCGCACAATTCTACACAGGTACTTGCTATTATAAAGGCCAGGGGGTAGAGCAAGACTACGGAGAAGCAATTAAATGGTTTGAAAAAGCTGCAGAACAAGGAGATAGTCTTGCACCATATTATTTAGGTAATTGTTATCACAAGGGTCTTGGTGTTGAGAAAAACTACAAAAAAGCAGAAAAATGGTATAGAGAAGCCGTAGAACAGGGGATTTCTGATGCCCAACACAATCTCAATATTCTCTACGATAAAGGGATTGGAGCAAAAGAAGACTATAAAGATGTGGTAAAAAGGCATCGCCTGGGTGCTGAACAAGGAGATAGTAATTCGCAATACAACCTAGGACTTTGTTATTATAATAGTGAAGGTGTACCGGAAGACTATAAAGAAGCAGTTAAGTGGTTTCAAAAGGCAGCCGAGCATGGCCACAGTGCAGCACAATGTATCTTGGGGGTTTGCTTTATGAAAGGTATAGGAGTAGAGAGAGACTACAAAAAATCCGCCAATTGGTGGCGAAAATCGGCAGAGCAAGGATACCTCACGGCACAAAAATATTTGGGGTTTTGCTATATCAATGGGCAAGGAGTAGAGCAAAACCTCAAAGAAGCCGTTAAATGGCTAGAAAAGGCCGCAATACAGGGGGATGCTAGGGCACAATACCATCTTGCCTGCTGTAGTGGTAAAGGAGTTGAAAAAGACTATGAAGAGGCAGTCAAATGGTACCGAAAGGCGGCAGAACAAGGGGATATTGATTCACAATTAGAACTGTCAGAGTATTATTTATATGGTATAGGAGTAAAGCGAGACTATGAAGAGCACGTCAAATGGTTACGAAAGGCGGCAGAACAAGGGCACAGTGGTGCGCAATATAATCTAGGATATTGTTATCAGAGTGGGAGAGGAGTAGAAATTGACTACGAAGAGGCAGTTAAATGGCATCGAAAAGCGGCAGAACAAGGGCATAGAGATGCACAATACCACATGGGCGGATGTTTTTCTAGCGGTTTGGGAGTTATGCAAAACTTAAGAGAGGCAGTCAAATGGTGGAGAAAGGCCGCAGAACAAGGGCAATCGAAAGCACAAGGCCTCCTAGGACATTGTTACAAGAATGGTAAAGGAGTTGAAAAAGACTATAAAGAGGCAGTCAAATGGTACCGAAAGGCGGCAGAACAAGGACAGAGTGATGCGCAATATGACCTTGGACATTGTTTTCGCGATGGTCAGGGAGTAGAACACGACTACGAAGAGGCAGTTAAATGGTTCCAAAAAGCAGCTGAGCAAGGACACGGTTTCGCGCAATATCATTTAGGCCTTTGTTACTATTATGGTGATGGAGTAGGACAAAACTACAAAGAGGCGTTAAATTGGTTTGAAAAGGCGGCAAGCCAAGGTTATAGCCCCGCACAATCATACACAGGTACTTGCTATTATAAAGGCCAGGGGGTAGAGCAAGACTACGGGGAAGCAATTAAATGGTTTGAAAAAGCTGCAGAACAAGGAGATAGTCTTGCACCATATTATTTAGGTAATTGTTATCACAAGGGTCTTGGTGTTGAGAAAAACTACAAAAAAGCAGAAAAATGGTATAGAGAAGCCGTAGAACAGGGGATTTCTGATGCCCAACACAATCTCAATATTCTCTACGATAAAGGGATTGGAGCAAAAGAAGACTATAAAGATGTGGTAAAAAGGCATCGCCTAGGTGCTGAACAAGGAGATAGTAATTCGCAATACAACCTAGGACTTTGTTATTATAATAGTGAAGGTGTACCGGAAGACTATAAAGAAGCAGTTAAGTGGTTTCAAAAAGCGGCAGAACAAGGGTATAGGGATGCACAAAACGAAATAGGTACTTGCTATTATTATGGCCGGGGGGTAGAACAAGACTATGAAGAAGCATATAAATGGCATCGAAAAGCGGCAGAGAAAGGACATATTGATTCACAATTCTCCATGGGCGTTTTCTACTATAAGGGAGTAGATATGGACTACGAAAAGGCCGTCAAATGGTTCCGAAAAGCAGCTGAGCAAGGACACGGTTTCGCGCAATATCATTTAGGCCTTTGTTACTATTATGGTGATGGAGTAGGACAAAACTACAAAGAGGCGGAAAAATGGTTTGAGAAAGCGCTAGAACAGGGGGAAAGGATAGCACTCAGTTACTTGGAAATGATTTACGATTCTTCAGAAATTCAAATGACAGCAACAGAAATATTAGAACGGGATTACCAATTAGAAATGAACCTAATCGAATCATTCCGCAAGGATGGAATGACAGACGAAGAAATCTTGGAGTTTATGAGGGCGAATTAGTATAAGTAAATGAGGAGAAAACAGTTCCCCACTAGATTTAATTCATTCCTTATTTAAGTGCCATCAAAGTCGGCCATAGCCAAATCAGGGCACGATGCGATCGCTAATATACTTTTGACACACTAGAATGAAACATCACAAAACCAAAGACCAAAATTTGATATAAACCAAAGGAGACAGCACTATGAAACAAGATTTAATTTGCCCTTCCCCGGGCAGATGGCATGAGATTTATAAGGATCTGTGTGCTGCTTACGAACAGAAAACTGGCAAGAAATTGCCTGCGCATGTGGCTGACATCTGGAAGGCGGGCGGGCCACCGACACCAGTAATTCTTAATGGTTGTGTGTTTTCTGATGATGAAGACAAACGAAGGCAATGGCGGGAAATACTTAGATGGGCAGAGAAATACGGTTTGCTGGATTTGACAAGAGTCGAAAGTCGCGATCAATATTTCTTCTGTGGCTGTTCACAAAGCGATGGTATGTATATTGAAAATGAATACTGTGATTACACAGACAATATAATTAATAAATATAGACTTCTAGATTATGTCACATTAAGACAGTACAAATCAAACCCGAAAGATGTTAATTCTAAACTAACGGATTCAAAAGGTATATATTTCGTAATTTATCCATATATGCGGCCCGAAGGTTTGTTCTTACCAACGGGATCAGGTGGATATTTCCAAGGCAAAAATCCAAACGTTCCCATTGAAGACCTTCGAGTGAAATGGGTCGAAGATGCAGACATTTTGTATATTGGAAAAGCTGGCGGTGCTTATATAAACGGAAAAGTCTCAACTGCGACTTTGAAGAAGCGTATTATAGCTCTACTACGGTTCGGAAACAGTAAGAAGGTGGGTCACAGAGGTGGTAGATATCTATGGCAGCATAAATTTAGTGAAGATTTTAGAGTGTACTGGCTCCCATGCAAAGATGAAAACCCCGTATATCTAGAAAAGGAATTGATTGCAGATTTCGAAAAATTATACGGCAAGAAACCTTTTGCTAATCTAGCATAAACAAATGGCATGATAGTTGATAATGACAGGCCAGCCATTTTTTTGATACCTAGCATCTTCTGGTTGAATTGTGTTACTTCGCTATAAAGGCTGATGCCTATCAATCAATAATAGCTTACCGCTTGTAAGTATACCCCTTAAACTCCATCAGCTTGTTCTTAATATTTGCGCTCTTAAACCAGTAGTAACAAAGGAACAAGAGAACAAAGTATCCGGTTTTTTCGCCAAGCACGAAGGTTGATAGACCAGCAAAGATGCAAATTATACCCGTGATGGTTATATAGAACAATATGGCTCGGATCAAACTTCCATCGATATAATTGGCTGCAAATCGCTTGTAGGCAATGACGGCCTGATCGGAGCGGTTGATTTGATACATTCTTTCCGGATTATACATGAATTTATTCCTCCTTTACATATGAAATTATTTCTAATTCTATTCTCATTATTTTACCCTTTCCGGTGTATGGTCCTATTCGTCTTCGCTAATCGCCCCATTAACATTTTCTACAAACTGGCTGGCGCGATCTTTCATCTCGATTCCGTTTTCGTGGTCTTCCTGAATTTGGGTGGCAAAGTCTACCGCTACATCACCGATCTTGTCTCCCTTGTCGATGATAATTCTCATTCGGGCATCGCTGAGTTCATAAAACTTTAAACCCAGCATCAGAAAGTCTTTAGTAACCGGATTAACACCCTTTTCTTCTAGGCTTTGTAGGAAATTCTCCTCCAGTTTGCCGTAGTCTAAGTTTTTTGATGTGGTTCTTCTCGAAGTCGCATTATCCTTCTCCTCTAAGATTTGAGCAATCTGCTCTTCATAAGGCACAAAGCCGGGAGAGACATAGGAGAATGTACCGTTCATTCGGGATACCGCTACATCACCTAGCATGTACAGGGCTAGTACAATCAGTATCATGCAGCCAATATCATACCAGGTAGCTAGTTTGATTCTCCGTTTTATCCTGCTTTTTAATCGTTCTTCAATTTTAATATAACCGTTATTCATTACACTATATGCACCTCCTTTATGCATTCTTATGGTATAAAATATAACTTGTTTTATTATACGCATTATACCATAAAAACGGCTAAATTTCAACGATTTAGAGCAATTGTAATACAACAGTAACACTACTGCGTTCATGAGTGAAAATTTACCCTCACAACCTGGTTTTTGGTTTCGTGAGTATTTTTTTTGCGTAAGCGTTCATAAAATAATATAAATTTTTCCTATACAAAGATTTCAAAATTGGATAGACAAGACATGTTAGTTTTATGAATGTGAAACAGTAGGGATTTATTACTAAGTAAAGCAAAACCGACAATGAACATAAAAAAGCCAACCTTACGATAAAATCTTTGAGAATCAAAAAACTCACATAGAAGATCGTATTAGGTTGACATTAGAAAAACAAGACGACTTTTGATGAAATCTCATCTCTTTGGATAGTGGGAACATTCCATCTCCTGGAATCGTTAGACACCTTTCGGTTATCTCCCATAAGAAAGTACTTGTCCGCAGCCAGGTAGAATTCGTATCTTGGGGAATATGTAGAATCTTGTTCCAATAGATAGGGTTCTTCTAATATTTCTCCGTTGAGATAAACCCGACCACCCTTAAAGAATATATGGTCACCAGGGATTCCGATGACACGCTTGACTAGGAGTCGATTGTCTTTAGTGAATATTACCACATCGCCACGTTGAGGATCGTCGTTAAGATAGGAAAGTCGGTTACCTACGATCAGAGCCTTCTCATCTACCGTTGGTGCCATTGATGGAGAAGCCACAACACCAATTTGCCATATAAACAAATTCATAATCAGCACGAGAAATAAAGTAAGGAGTAATGTTGGTAAATGTTTTCTGATTAAACCTTTCAATGCATAAACTCCTCTACATGTATTGAGAAGCCCCTTATAAAGGAGCTTCTCTGTTTTAATCCCTAGGGTATTTAAGTATCAAGTTGAGTCCGGGAAGCATTTCCCACTTTTGCTTATGGTATTCTTCCCAACATGTTCCGTTCGATTTAAGAATCTTGTCAGCCATATCGTCTTTACTGACAAACCCTTCGGCAAGGTCTACAGTTTCAATTCCTATAGGTGTTCTTAGTGTTATGGTATCAATTCCTTTGAAATAATCGAAATTTACTTCATCCAGAGGATACATATACCAGTATGGTATTTCGTCGATTATTTCTAATAATTCAATATTGTCATCTTTAATCCGGATCTTGCCAATGTGCCTCTGTTGGCTGCGGGTTGTACCATATTCATTAAATCTGTATGCAATAAGATCTTCAATTGCTACCCATACACCTTGCTCTGTTTTTGCCATTTCCATCAGGGGGCCGGTAGGATGCCCGGGGAATCTTTGATAATGGTCGTAGGTCATTATCACATATTTGGGTTGGTCGTTAGTTCCGATGTATGCAATTTTATTTTTTTGAAGTATCTGTCCTAATGCATTTTCTGTTTCTGTTGTTAGTGTGTCTATTTTTATTTCGTTTTTTGTTTCGTTCATATAACTCCTCCTTTGAATTTTCATTGTTTTATGCTGCTTATTTTTATATGCAGCATAGCATAAAAATGGCTAAAATTCAACGTTTGCACAAAACTGTAACTCAATAGTAGCAGCGCTGTAACAATATGCGCTCTGAGTGAAAATTTAGTCTCATAATCCGTTTTTTTATTTTCATGAGTATTTTTTTTTGGACAAACATTTCGTGTTAGGTCATAATGTCTCACTGAAGGAATTGGCAGCCATGTCTGCATACATCGCTTGGATTGCGATGTATGCAGGTCCATTTCCTTGGAGGCTAATTCGAGTATTCTGTGCTTGCTAAATAATCAATAAGCGCATCAAGATTAAAAACGTATTTTTTGCCAATTTTTCTGCTTGGAATTACACCGTTGATTATCAATTGTCTGATGCAATTACGACTTATGGCTGTGTTAGCATCAATTCTTATAATTTCTTGATAAGCACTTTCTATAGTTCTTATTCTTTTTGTGTTTTCTACTTTGTTCATGTCTGGTACCGTGACTTATAATCTGCTGGGGGTGATTAGTCTTTCCTTTCTTTAAATCTTAAAAAATCAGCGAATTGGTATTGCAATTTAGTAAGAGCTAGTCTATAATCACAGTATAGGTGCTAACACACCAAAAAGTCAATAATAATTTACAAATATTTAAATAAAATGGTGCTAATACACCAAGGAGGGTGTAAAAATGAAATATGATGCAAAGATAATAGGTAACCGAATCAGGCAGCTAAGAGGGAACCTATCTAGACGAGAATTCGAGGAAACAACTGGTATAAGTGTCAACACGTTGAAAGACCTGGAAAGCGGCAGAAAGCTTCCAAGGGTTGAAACCATCATTGATATATGTGAAAAGACGAATAGTGAGGTAGGATACATATTCGGTGACTATGGCAAACCATCATTAGATGAAACATACATAGTAGAGAAGACTGGGCTTAAAGAAGAAACGATTAGTAAAATTATTGAGGCTGCTAATACAATCAGAGAAACAAGAGATGGCAATTTGACCATGCAGAGTGAAGCTGAACTAGCGCAAGCGCTATTATCACTAATTGACGACATCATGGCGATAAAGAATCGAGACTTCATCTTTTTGGTTAGCGATTATCTATCCATTAAGACGGATACTAATCCGTATGCTCGGCATACCGATTTTAATATAATTAGGCAACTATATGAAGATTGCTCAAATATTAGTTCATTAAAAGAATTACAAAACTTTGCCGGAAACGATACAGGTTCTTCAAGTGACGAATGTGCGTATGAAGAATACACGAGGTCACTAGAAGAATTTGAAAAGTTCACTAAGGAGTTTGGTAAGGAGATGGGGCTTGAATCTTGTGGTAAGGTTGAGTCTTCTGAGACAAGTCACAATGATAACGCAAAATACTTCTTTGAATTATTGAAATATTGTAGGGAAGTAGACAGAAGTATGAATACTGAAAAAGATCAAATGGCTTATGATCTGAACTTTGTTAGAATAATCAACAGCATTAAAAATCAGGTTAAGGAGGAATAATGGCCCATTACAAAAAGACGATACGTGATGGAATTGAATATTATTGTTTCGTAAAGACAGTAGGCAAAAAACTGAACAGCGTTGGCAACGAAATACCCATAAAAAAGAAGTTCTATGGAAAGACGAAGAAAGAGCTTGAATATAAAATTCAGGAGTATATGGATCAAAAAGCCCAGGGCATAGAGGATAATAAGCAATACTTTGGAATTATGGCGGAGAACTGGATAGAGCATTTCTTTGCTTTCGATGGGTCCATTGCAGATAGCACTAAGTCCATGTATGTTCGGTATTGGAAAAAGTTTATTAAACCATCTGAATTATACCATCTGCCTCTAAATGAGGTGTCTGCATCTAGAATACAAAAGCTATATAATAGCCTTCATCAAAAGGGAAATAAAGAATCATCCATAGGCAAGGTGCATAAATTAATGAGAAAATTCTATGCCTATATTGAAGTTGAAAATTACGGAAGGGATGTAACAGGGAGTTTGAGAGTACCAAAAGATAACTCGTATAAAGATAAAGAAACTAGCATTGTTATCTGGACTGAACAAGAGTTGAAAACGATACTGGCTAGGTTCAATGATTCACAGAGAGGATTTCGCCTTCGGTTTTTTATAGTATTAGCTATCTTTACCGGATGTAGATTTGGTGAGTTGTTAGGTCTAAAATATGAAGACTTTGATGAGGAAGGAGTCCATATAAAAAGGCAACTGCAAGAAGAATATACTTATAATAGGGAGGGAAAAGATGAAAACAGACCCAAAATTGCCCCACCTAAATCTAAAAGTTCGGTGCGAACGATTCCCTTAAATGAGTATGTGGCTGCGGAATTAGAACTCCATAGGTCCTGGCATGAAAAGGAACAACAAGCAAGAAAATATAAAACAGATTTTGTTTTTACAACAAATAGTGGGGAATTCTATGATAAAAAAAATGTGAGTAGGGCTCTAGCAAGATACTATGATAGAATAGGAGTAGAGGAAAAGTCCGTTCATATTTATCGACATACTTTTGGGACGAACCTTTGTAGGATGGGAGTTGATATTCAAACTGCATCCAAACTACTTGGGCATAGCGACATTAATACCACGGCAAAATACTATGTAGGAATTTCTCAAGAGCAAAAGCAATTGGCGGTAAATAAGCTGCTAAAAATTGTCGCCAAATAAAAAAAGTGGACAAAAAGTGGACAATATCAAAAAAACGGAATAAAAAATAGAACAAAAAAACCCCGCAAAACGTTGAAATTGCGGGGTTTTTTGGTACACCATCAGGGGTTCGAACCCTGGACACCCTGATTAAGAGTCAGGTGCTCTGCCAGCTGAGCTAATGGTGCATATCGGAGTTGGTTTTCAAAGGATTTGGCGCAATATGTAGTTTATCATCTGATATTTTTCTTGTCAACGCATTCGTCGCAAAAGTAAGTGTCAAGTAATCGTTGGCAAGTTTTTTGTGATTTGTGTTTTTAATGGTAACCTGTAATTTTTTGCTGATTAAATTGTACTAAAATAAAGTAACCGCTTTTTCTTCTTTCTTAAAATTTCAAC
>Ga0334884_1002153_pt1 | contig 26333 bp, 13 predicted proteins | sample GraSluR1_MG_7_FD_207215 | JGI IMG/M metagenome (GOLD analysis project Ga0334884, IMG submission 207215) | Sludge microbial communities from methane-producing bioreactor in Wageningen University, Netherlands - Granular Sludge_12_05 R1 | ecosystem: Engineered > Bioreactor > Anaerobic >...
GCGGGCTGGGTGCAGGCCCTCTCGCCGGTGTTGGGGCGCACCCCCCTCTTGGACCACTACGTCAACCGCCGCCACGTGGACCCGCGCCTGGGGCCTCTGCTCTTACAGACGCTGACCTTCCCCGACCCGGCTCTGAACCGCGATCTGGTGCAGTGGGTGCGGGACAAGCGCCTGCGGGTGAGCGGTGTGGACGTGGCTGAGGGCTTGCGCCCGGTGACCCTGCCCCTCTTGGTGATCATGGCCAACCGCGACGGGGTGGTGCCCGCCTCGGCCGTGCGCTCCGTGGAGCGCTACTGGGGCGGCGCGGCGCCGTCCTTTCTCCAGGTGGGCACGGCCGAGGACTGGTACGCCCATGCGGATCTTTTCATCGCGCCCGAAGCGCCGACGCGGGTCTTTGCCCCCATGTTGGCGTGGGTGCAGGCGGTGGACCCCGTGGCCGGCTGAGGCGGGCGCGCGGACGGGGGCGCTAGCGCTGGGTGCGATTGCTGGGGATATTCAAGAGAGAGCATAGCATCTCGCCTATCTGGCTGACGGGCAGGACGTCGTCGGCGCAGCGCCTCTCGATGACGGCGCGCGGCATGGACCACACGACGGCGCTCTCTTCGTCCTGGGCGATGACCCAGCCGCCGGCGCGGTGCACGGCTTCGAGGCCGCGGGCACCATCCTCGCCCATGCCGGTGAGGATGACGTTGATGCTGCGGGTTCTGAGGTGGGTGGCGATGCTCTGGAAGAGGTGATCCGCCGAGGGTCGGAAGCCATGGAGGGGCTCGTCTGCGGAGAGCTGGAGCGTGCCGTCATGGGCGACGGCGAGGTGGAGGTCGTCCGGGGCGAGGTAGACGTGGCCCGGTTGGGGTCGCTCGCCGTGGGTGGCGAGGGCGACGGGGAGGGTGAGCTCGGAGTTGAGCCAGCGGGCGAAGCCGGCGGAGAAGCCCTTGGCGATGTGCTGCACGATGACGATGGGCAGGGGGAAGGCGGCGGGCAGGGGGGCGAGGACGGCATTGATGGCGGCGGGGCCGCCCGTGGAGGCGGCGATGGCCACGAGATCGGCGGCGCGAGCCTGGGTGGGCGGGGTGAGGGGGCGCTGGGTGTTGAAGAGACGGCGGTGGACCCGGACCTCGGCCATCAGGCGGAGCATGCGGCGGAAGTAAGCCGCTTTGCTGTTGAAGTCTGGGTCGGCGGGTCCAGGGGGTTTTTGCAGCGCCAGCAGCGCGCCATTGCTGAGGGCTTTGAAGGAGACTTCGACCTCGTGCTGGGTGAGGGTCGTGGTGGCGATGACGATGGGGGTCGGGGTCTCGGTCATGATGCGCCGGGTGGCTTCAAAGCCGTCCATGTGGGGCATCTGTACGTCCATGACGACGAGATCGGGTTGCACTGCGCGGGTGCGGGCGACGGCCTCGGCGCCATCGCGGGCTTCGGCGACGACCTGCATCTCTGGATCGGCGTCGATGATGCGTCGCAAGAGCAAACGCGCGGTCTCAGAGTCGTCGACGAGGAGTACGGTCTTCATGAAAGAGGGCGTAAGGGGCTAACGATGAAAGGGGTGGTTTGGGGAAGGTCCCCGCTTGTTCCCGGGCAATCTTACGGCATTCAAGGCTTTTGGCAATTCAACTATTGAAGTTGTTCGCCCACTTCTCAGGAAAGCTGCGCAGCGCGGGCGAATTGGTCTATGATGTGGACCTTCTTGCGCCGTCGGTCATGGGGGCCGTTCTCGGGGCAGGGGCGGCGGACGGGAGAGACAGGGCGCGAGATGGGCAAGGACAACGACGGCCAAGGGCGCGACGAAGGTCAAGCTCTCAGCGAGGAGACTCAGCCCGGGCTTGCGCCGCGGCGCGGCGCGGCGCCGCCCTTGGCGCGCCTGGGCGCTGGGGATCGTGGGCGGGTGCGCTCTTCCGCGTCCCTGGCGCGTGCTGATGTGGCCGGCGGCAGCGATGACAGCGCTTGGCTCAGCGATGATCTGCGGGCGGTGGATCTCCATGGCGCGCCGTCATCACCGGCCTTTGCGGCGGTGGTGTCGGGGTCGGCGGCGCCCTTGGAGGCGGTGGACCTCTCTCAGCGCTCTTGGCCGGCGATGCCGTCGGCCACGGCGGCCGGGCCTGTCGGGGACAGCGAGGAGCTGGAGCTGAACGAGAGTGATCTGGAGCCGCTGTCGGAGTTGTTGGAGGTGGCCGGGACGCCGTCGGTGGAGGCGCTGGCCCTGGAGGCCTGGGAGATCGAGGAGAGCGTCGCCCCGGCCCAGGCGCTGGCCCATTTGGTGACCCTGCTGCGTCGGGCCGGGGCCATGCCCCAGGGCACGCACGAGGGGAGCACTTCGGCGCAATTGCGCCAGACTTTGGTCGAAGACCTGGATCCGGCGCGCCTGGACAGCCGGACGCTGCTGCATCTGGCCTATGCCGTCGTCGCATCTTTGCGCCAGGCGCGCACGCCAGAGCACGGGCGCGAGGCCCATTTGGTGGCCGAGGCGCTGATCGCCTATGACGAGAGCTTTTTACCGGCCTATCAGGACCTCGTCGCCGCGGCGCTGGCCGAGGGTGACGCCCAAGCGTTGCGGTGGTGGTGGCGTCGTTATGCGGCGGCCTATTTGCGGCGCGTTCCAAATACCATCGGACCTGGGGAGCCCTGGTGGACCCTGCAGGCCCTCTCTCTGACCCTGCGCTGGTACGATGGTGAGGGCGCGCCTGCTGCTCTCAACGCGCTCTGTGACGCTGCCTTGGCCGCTGGCAACGATGGCCGCTTGCCCCACTTGCTGGCCCTGTGGATGGGGGCGCGCCAGGGCGATGGGGCGCAGTGGCTGTGGGCACTGCAGCGCATCATCGCGCGCCACGATGGGCCGCTGGCCACGGCGTTGGCTTTGGATTGGGTGTTGGCCGTGTGGCATGGGGGCGACGTGGCCAGCGCGGTGCAACACGCCGAACACTTGCTGAGCGGGCCGCGCCACGGTGCCTTCCCGCTGGCACTGCAGCCCCTGGCGTGGCGCGCTGGTGCCGTGGCGCTGGAGATCGACGTGTGCCGGGCCCAAGTGGCGCGCTGGGTGGCCCTGGGCCAGAGCCCTGGGCTGGACGGGCACGAGCAGGCGCGGCTGCGCAGCGGCCTCGCGGCGCTCTTCCTGCGTTTAGCCGAGCTGCACGGCGAGCGGGGCGACGCGGCGCGGGTGGTCGCGGCCCTGGACGATGGCTTGACCATCGAAGGGCAGCAGCCGCTGCTGCTGTGGACGCGGATGCAGTGCGCGCGACGCAATGGTGACCATCAGGGTGCCAGTGCGGCCTATGCTGCGCTCCAGGGGAATGCGTCATTAGGGCATGGGCGCTGGTTTTGGGCGCTGGACCACGGGCTGTGGTTGGCCAGCAGCAACGCGCGCAACTTGGCGGACGCCGAGGAAGCCCTGGCCTTGGCCCAAGGTGAGCCGCGCATCGCCTGGGCAGCCAGCTTGGTCCGCGCCGTGTTGTTGTTGCGCCGGCGGGCGTGGGAGGACTTCGTCGAGCTGGTGGATGGGTGCGTCGAGGCGGGGGTGCCGAATCTGCTCGGGGCCTTGGTCAGCAATGCGTCTCTGTTGCGGGGCGATCTCCTGGAGAGCATGGGGGCGGCGCCCGACGTGGCCTACGCCGTCTATGCCGCCGGGCAGCCACAGGATGCCTTCGAGTCGCGGGCCCTCTTCTTTGGCATGGAGCGCACCGCCGTGCAGAGCGGTGCCTACGGCGAGCTCGCGGCGGCCTGTGCTGGTCAAGGCGCGGCGACGACGGATCGCTTGGTCAGCAGCACCGCTTGGTGGAAAGCCGTGCAGCTCATGGAACGCGCGCGCGGAGACGACGCAGCGGCCCTCGGCCATTGTCTGCGCTACCTCGAGCTGGACCCTACGGATCCTCAGGGCTTGCGCGCGCTGCTGCGCCTCTACGGGCGCTTGTGGCGCGCCCAGGGCGAGCCATCCTGCCTCAGCGACGCCGTGGCCGTCATCGACAGTGCTGGGCCCCACATCGCCGCGCCAGAGTTGCAACGGGAGATCTATCAGTGGCGCCTGTGGTGGAGCGCCTGGGTCGGCAAAGCGGCGGACCAGGGCTTTGGCGCGGCCCTGGTTGCGCTCCAGGGGGAGGGCAGCGACGCCGAGAGCCTGTGGTGGTTGAGCCGCCACTTCTACCTCACGCGGCGCGACTGGAGCGCCGTGGTGGAGGCGGCGCGCGCGTTGCGCGGGGGTGCAGTAGCGCTGCGCCGCCATGCGCTCTTCCAAGGGGGGATGATCTGCCGGCTGGTGCTGCACGACAACACCCGGGCGCGGGCCTGCTTCGAGGCCGCACGGGCCGTGGACCCGGCTTGGTGGCCCGCAGCGGAAGCCCTGGAGGAGGTCTACCGGGAGGAGCGGGACCTCGAGGCGTTGACGGCCCTGTTGCTGGAAAGTGCCGATTGGGTCGAGGGGCCGGCGGCCAGCGTCTTTCACCAGCGCGTGGCCCGCTTGGCCGAGAGCCAGGAGGGGCAGGAGGCCGTCGCGGCGGCGGCGTGGCAACGGGCCATCGCGTGCGATCCCACGGCGTGGAGCGCCTGGCAGGTGCACCTCGAAGGCTGCTTGCGGGCTGGCGACTGGCCGCGTTTCCAAGCGGCTGTGACGCGCTGTATCGACGCCGGTGCGCCGTCGTGGCTGAGCCACACTCTTCGCCGGGAGCGCGCCCTCTGGGCCGAGCTGCGCCGCGAAGACGCCGTCGCGCGTGCCGATTGGGAGGCTCTGGTGGCCGCAGGCTGTGAGGACGCGACGGTGCACTTGGCGCTGGCCGAGAACTGCTGGCGCCAGGAGGCTTACGGCGCGGCGGCCGTGGCCTACCAAAATCTAGCGGCCATGAGCCAGGGGACCGTGGCTCTGGCCTACGACCGCCGCGCCGTCGCTTGCCGCGTCTTGGCCGGTGAGGCTATGACCCTTGCCGATGTCCAAGGGCTGTACGCCGCGGGTTGGGAAGCGGCCAAGGTGCGCCAGCTCCTGCGCGCCAAGCCGCCGGCGCCGGACGAGGTGGACGCCTATGTCGCGCTCTTCGAGCGCGTCCGGGCCCAGGATGGCGATGACGCCATCGAGGACGCCGTCGCCTTGGGCCACCTCTACGAGGCGGCGCAAGCGTGGGAGGCCGCCAAAGCGGCCTATGGGGAGGCGCTGCATCGCTGCCCGGGGCTGTGGCCCGCGGCGCTGGCCCTGCTGCGCGTGCTGGTGGCCCAAGGGGACCACGCGGGCGCCCTGACGCAGGCGCAGGCGCTGGCGGCGCACTTGCCGCCGTCGCCCCTGCAGCGGCGGATCTTGCAGGCGGCGGTGGGCTTCGCTTGGCAAGCCCAGGACTGGGAGCGCGTGGTGTCGTTGTGGGTGCGGTTGCTGGGCGACGCCGACGATGCGGAGCTCGGGGCGCTGCTGAGTGGCGTTGACGCCGCCAACGCGCCCATGCTGCCGCACCTCTTGGGGCAGCTCATCGACGTCGCAGGGGAGGGCGACGCGCGGGAGCGCGCCCGCCTCTTGGGGCGCTTGGTGGCGAGTGGGTGCTTGGCGCCCTATCCCGAGTTGCTGGCGACGGCCCGCGAGGCCATGCTGCGCAGCGCGCCAGAGGACGAGACCTCTCTGCGGGCTCTGGCGGCGCTGGAGGTGGGGCAGGGGCGCTACGCGCACGCTGCCGCGGCTCTGGAGCGCTTGTTGGTGCACATCGTCGCGCCCGAAGCGGTGCGCGAGACCTCGCTGCAGGCGGCCGATCTGTGGCGCGGTCCAGCGGGCAAGCCCGAGCGCGCCCTGGCCCACTACAGCGAGTTGTTGCGTCTGCGCCAGGACGACTGGCCGGTGATGTTGGCCCAAGCGGAGACCCTCCAGGGCTTGGGGCGCCATGACGAGGCGCGCGCGCTGTGGGAAGAGGTCTGTCGCAGCGCGCCGACGCCCGATCTCAGGCGCAGCGCAGCCCTCGCCCTGGCCGCAGCGGCGCGGGCCCACGGCGCGTGGCAGGAGGTCTTGCGCCAGGCCACGGCCCTGCTCGAAGTGGACGGCGACGATGACGCGGCGACGGAGCTCATCATCGAGGCGCTGCGGCACACGGGCGCGGCGGCTGGCGCTGAAGTCAACGTCGCGCCCGCGCGTTGGGCGGCGTTGCGGCGCGCCCAGAGCGCGCCACTGCGAGAGCGGTGGTGGGACGTGGCCCTGCACAAGCGGGTCGCGGTCTTGCTCATGCTGGAGCGCGGCGACGATCCACGGGCCAGGCTGTTGCTGAAGGCCGCCCGCGCGCCATTGAGCGCCTCGTCGCAGGTGGCCGGTCCCCTGTCCATATCCTGTTTGCACGCGACGGACGTCCAGGAGCGTCTCCTCGATCCGGCGGCCCGTGGCGCCATGCTGTCCTTTCTCGGCAAAGTCTCCTGGGCCATTGCTCGCGCCTGTGGCCCCGGGGTCGCGGGCCTGGTGCCGCCAGCGACCTTGATCTCCGGCTCGAACACTTGGGCGTCCCTCCAGGTGGAGGTGGAGAAGGTTGCTGCCGCGCTGGGGATGGCGCCACCGCGCCTGTACGTTCAGCCAGGGGCGGGCGTGCGCAGCGTCCTCGGCGAGGAGAGCGGGATCGTGGTAGGTGAAGAGAGCGCCCCGGCGTTGGTGGCCCGGTCTCCCGCCCTGCGCTTCGCTTTGGCCTTTGCCTTGGAAGGGATGCGCGACGGCAAGCAGGCCCTGACCGATCTCGAGCCGGCCCAGGCCGAGAGCCTCATGCGGGGGCTGATCATGGCCCTCTTCCCCGATTTCGAGCTGAGCTGGACCGCGGGCGCGGGGGGCAAGGACGCTTTCTGGCAGCTCGGCGAGGCGGCGGCCAATATGGTACCGCCGCGCCGTCGCCGCGAGCTTCGTCACTGTGTGGAGGCGATGGCTGCCGAGGGCTTCGACTTCGGCGCGTGGCTGCGCGGGCTGCGCCGCTGCTCGTGGCGCAGCGCCGTGCTTCTGGGCCAGGAAGTGCCGTGGCGTGATGAGAGCGCCACGGGCGCGGATGGCGCGGCGGCGTGGCCGCCTGAGGGCGACGCCGAGACCTATGGCGAGATCTTGTCCTTTTTGTTGTCCGACGATTTCGTTCTGCTGTGGGAACGTCTCTACGGCGCTGGATCCACCCCCAAGCAGCGAGGAAGATGAGAGTCCATGACCGCCTGGATTTTTGCGCCTGAGACCCTGGATGAGCTGTGCGCGGCCATGGACGCGGCGTCGGGCCAAGACGTGCCGGCCTCCCTGAGGGCGTCGACTCCGTGGCGCGAGGGGTGCTTCGGGGGCACGCCGCAGCGCTTCAGCGCCGAGGAGGTAGACCTGCCCCCGGTGGATGGCCTCTTCGCCGCAGCTCTGGAGGCGGCGCGGGTGTCTTTGGCGGCGGTGGTGACGCCGGCCTGCGCCGCCGATGATGATCCGGTCGCCCTGGAGTCGGTGGCTGCGGCCGAGGCGGCTTACCCCGAGTCCTTTTACGTGGCCCAGGCCGCCGCGCGCTTGCACGGCGCTCGGGAGCAGTGGGCCTTGGCCGCTGGCGCTTGGCTGCGCGCCGGCCGCAGCGCCCCGGAGGCCGAGCTGGGGGCGCGCTGTAGGCTGGAGGCGGCGCGTCTTTATGCGGTGCGTCTCGGTGACTACGATCAGGCTTGCGGGATCTTGGAGGCGGCCTTGCCGCAGATGGGGGCGGCGCTGGCCGACGCCCTGTTGCTGGCCCGGGATTGTGTTTTCGAGGCCAGCGCCGAGGTCGCGCGGCGCTTGATGGCTGCCTGTGCGGCGCTGAGCAGCGGCGAGGAGAAGGCGCGTTGGTTGACCCTGGTGGCGGAAGAGCTTGGCGTCTGTGCTGCGGCGGCCGAGACCCTCGGCGAGGCGCTGACCTGGGCGCCGCAGAGCAGCAGCGCCTTGGTCGCCGCGGAGTTGCTGGCCTATCAGCGCGCGGATGTGAGCGCGCAGTTGGGTTGCGGCGCGCACCTGGCGCAGCAGCAGGATTTCCCCCGGCTGGCGGTGCTCGTGGGGCGCCACTACGTCCTCGCTGGTGACCTGGGTGGCGCCGAGGCCTTGCTGCGCGAGGCCTTGCAGCGCATGGGCTACGTCCCCGGCCTGGGGCCACTGTGTCCCTTCGTGGCCCTATGGGAGTTGCTCGCCGAGACGGGGCGGAGCGAAGAGGAGCTGGCCTTGTTGCGCTGGTTCCTGCGCCAGGAGAGCACGGGGCTGGCGGGGCGGGCGCTGGGGCGGGTGGCTGATCTCTTGACCCACCTGGGGCGCACGGATGAAGCCATCGAGGCCTGGCAAGAGGCCATCACCTGGGATTGTTGGGACGCCTATGCCTACCTGCGCCTCGGCGCCCTCTTGGCTGGCGCTCGCCGTTTTCCGGCCTTGGTGGATCTGCGTCAGGCCGAGGCTGAGCTCGTCGAGGTGGTGGACCCGCTGCGCGCGGCGTTGTTGCGGCGCGACGCAGCGCAGCTATTGGCCTTTCGCATGGGGTCCGTGCGCGAGGCGCTGGCCCTGCTGCGCCCGGAAGACGGCGACCCGCTGACGCTCTGCACCCGGGCCTGCTTATTGGCGGCGGCCGACGACAAGCAGGCGCTGGTGGCGCTGCTCGATGCGGCAGCGGAGGGTGGCGCGGCGGCGCACGCGGCGTGGTGCCGCGCTTTCGCGTCTCTGTTGCGCGAGGGGCTGGACGCCGAAGGGGCTCGCGACGCTTGGTTCGCCTTGTTGCAGGCCTCTGCCCCAGGTCTAGACTGCGCTGCCCTCTTCGTGCGCGCCGTGCATCGCTGCCCGAGTCATGCGCGGCACATGGCGCAAGTGGCCATGGAGTCGGTCTTGGCGGCCTTGGATGATCCGGCGGCGCAGAGCGTGCTGTTGCACGATCTGGGCCGTGTCCTCGAGGGGGGGGGGGAGCTCGAGGCTGCCCGTGACGCTTACGGCTGGGCCGTGTCACTGGCCCCGCAGCAGCGCGCCTCCTTGCACGCGTGGGAGCGCATGAGCCTGCACCTTGGCTGCAGTGACGAGGTCCAGGCCACCTGGTTGGAGCGCCTGCGCAGCGAGAGCAGCCACGTCGAACGCGGGGTGTGGTCCGAGCGCCTCATGGCCCTGGGCACCCAGGTCCCTTCCACTGCCCTCGACCCCTGGCTGGCCGAGCTGCCTACCAACGTCCTGTGGTGGTGGCTGCGGCGGGCGTGGGATGAGGGGCGCTGGGACGCCTTGCCCTTGGCCTGGCAGCATCTGCGGGAGCGCCTGCCGGCGGCTGAGGCCGGTGCCCTGGGGCTGTTGCTCCAGATATTGGCCGTGGCCGGCGGCATGGACCTGCCGGCGTGGGAGGGGCTGTGGCCGCTGTCCGAGCTGCAGCCACAAAATCCCTTGGTGTTGGCGCTGATTCAGGCCCATTTTCTCAGGGATCCACATCCAGAGAGCGGCGCCAGGGCGCTGGGGGCCTGCGCGCGTGGCGCCGTCACCGATGACGAGCAGGTGGTCTACCTCTCCGCCTTGGGCCGACTGCTGGCCGAGCACGGGCAGCACGACCGCAGCAGGCTCGCCCTGGAAGAGGTGCTTCGCCTCTACCCGCAACATGTCCCTTCGCTGCGGATGCTGCGCTTGGTCGCCTGGGAGGGCGGCGAGGCCAGCCGCTTGGCTGACGCCCTCGAGGCCGAGGCCGGCGTGGCGAGCGTGAGCAAAGGGGTGGCCCTGTTGTTACAGGCTGCCGAGGTGCGCCGCCGCCAGATGGGGGACATCGACGGCGCGGTGCGCGTCCTGCGCCAGGCGCTGGCCATGGACCCCAAGAACTTGGATGTCTTTCGCGCCGTGCAAGACATCCTCCGCACCCACGAGCGCCTGCGCGACCTCTACGCGGTCCTCTTGACCCGCGCCGGTGGTCTGGAGGATGTGGAAGAGCGTCGCCGCCTCCTGCTCAAAGCAGGTGAGCTGGCCTACGACCGCCTCCATGACGACGCGCTGGCGATCCAGGCCCACATGGCGGTGATCGCCCTCGACCCGAGCTTCGTCCGTTCCTATCGGGTCATCGCTGAGATCCACATCGAGAAACAGCGCTGGAAAGAGGCGCTGCGCGCCCTCGAAGGGGTGCTCAAGGTCTGTGACGATCGCCGTCTGCGGGTGCGGACCCTCTTCCAGATGGGCGAGATTTTGGCGCTCAAGATGGGCGAGTTCGCAGCGGCGGTGCGGGTGTTGACGGATCTCTGCGCCGTAGAGCCCGAGCACGTCGAGGCCCTCTCCGTGTGGGCGGAGGCGCTGTTGCAGTTGGGGCAGGAGCGGGACGCCGTGGCCGTGCTCCAGCGCTGGGCCCAGGCCGAGCGCGTGCCCCAGCGGCGCAAGGAGGTGTTGTTGCACATCGCCAAGATCGCCCGCGAAGGCCTCAACGATTGGGCGTGCGCCGAAGAGGCCGTGGTGGCAGCGCGTGAGGTCGATCCGCTCGATCTCGCGGTGACGGAGGACTTTTTGGGCGCCCTGGCGGCCCAGCCGGAGCGACGTCTGGCCTTCATCGAACGATCCATCAAGGAGTTCGCGGCCCTGTTCCATGCCAACGTCTCTCGCCCCGGGCCCCTGCACGCCATGTACAAAATGGCCCAGCACCTGGGTGACCAGGATCGCCGCTTTACCCTGGCCTCGGTGCTGTCCTTCGTCGGCGCGGCCGAAGAAGAAGAGCAGCACTTCTACCAACACACCCTGCGCCAAATGGGGCGACGTCTGCCGAGCCGCACCCTGACGGCCGAGGCGAGTCAGGGCGTGCTCTCGCAGCGCCTGCACGGCGCCTTTCTCCACCTCTTACGGCTGAGCGACGAGAGCACCGGGCGTGCCCTGCGCCACTTGGTGGGCCCTAAAGGGTCAGGCGCCAAACGCAGCCGCGTCTCCACGGGGGCGCGCCCAGAGATGGCCTTTCTCAGTGCCATCGCCAAGGCTTATGGGATGGAGCTGCCGCCTGTTTATCTCGTGGCCGAACGCGAGGAGATGCTGAAGCTATCGGCCGGTGACGAGCCGGTCTTCGTGGTCGACGCACGCGATTTTGAGCCGCTGCTGTTGCCGGAAACCATGGCGCGCGTGGCCCATGGCTGTGCCGGGATGTCCATGGGGGTGCCTTTCTATGCGGGCGCCACGGAGGGTGTTTTCCAAGCGGCCGTCGTGGGCGTGCTGCGCGCTTGTCTGCCGCAGCGCACTTTCACTTTGGCTGTCGACGAGGCCGTCAGTGATGCCGTGGCGCGCGGCACCTCGCGTCGCTCGTGTGATGCCCTATTGCCCATCGCCATGGAGGTGGCCGATTGCATCTCCAAGGACTTTTTGTTGCTCCAACAACAGGCGCTCATCGCTTCAACCCTGCGTCTGGGGATCGTGAGCCTCTTCGATCCGCGCCCGGGCTTGACGGTGGTCGCGCGCGACGGCGACGCCGGGCACTACGATGTGGTGGCGGTGATGAAGGACATGTTGCTCTTCCTGACGGGTGAGCGCTATGGCGCCATGCGGCGCGAGCTGGGGGTGGCCGTAACTTAGCGGGTGCAGGGAGAGGGGCGAGGAGCGCAGATGCGTGAGCTGTCTTTGATTGGATTCTTTGGCGCCTTGGGCGCCATGGGGCGCTACGGGATCGGGCTGGCCATGGCCCAGTGGACCACGGCGCGCTTTCCCTGGGCCACCTTCATCGTGAACGTCTTGGGTTCTCTGCTGCTGGGGCTGCTCATGGTGGCCACCATCGAGACCCAGACCCTCTCGCGGGAGTGGAAGGTGGCCTTGGGGACGGGGCTGCTCGGTGCCTTTACCACCTATGCGACCTTCTCCTATGAGACCTTGGCGCTGATCGAGGGGCAGAGCCTGCGGCTGGCCGTGGCCAACGTGGTGGCCAACTTGGTCTGTGGTTTGGGAGCGGTCTTCGCCGGGCTCGTCCTCGGACGTTTGCTCTTTCGCGCCTGAAGCCGGGTAGGTGGGGATTCGCTACGCTCGGCGTGCAGTTGGCGCATGGGTGGACCCAGTTGCTATGGCGACGCGAGACGGTTAGACTGGCGGCGTGGTGTGCTAGAGGTACAACCAGGCACTTTTGTTGGTGAGAGAGAGAGGCGATGAAAAAAGCTCGAATTCTGTTGCTCCTGGCGGTGGTGACTGTCCTTGCCGTGTGGTCTTATGCGTGCTCGGTCATGTATTCCGGTTGCTCCAACGACGACGATTGTCCGCAGGGCGAGGTGTGTCGGAAAGATACGCCTGGATCCAAGGGTGAGTGCGGCTTGCCCGCCGGTGAGTGCGTGCCCGGTGAGACTAAAGCCTGCACCGAAGGGCGCGGCCTGTGCGCGGAGGAAGGGCGGGTCAATGAGTGCTTGGCGTCGGGCGTGTGGGCCGGTTGTGGTCGGGGTCGCCTGACCTGTAGCGCGGGTTGTGTCCTGAGCGATGACGCGTGTCAGGGAACGGACTGTCGCCTGGGTGAAGGGCGCTGCCTTGACGAGGAGAGTGGGGAGGCTTGTGCCGCGAACAGCTTGTCCCTCCTCGACGACACCTGTGACGGCGTGGACAACAACTGCTCTGGGCAGGTGGACGAACATGTGGACGGCATCGGCGTCGAGTGTAGCGATGGCATTGGCGAGTGTCTGGCCCGAGGTCGAATCATCTGCACCGCGGCGGGGGCGATGGTCTGCAGCGCCAGCGCCAACCCGCCCGGGCCGCCGCTTTGCGATTGCCGTGACAACAATTGCAACGGTGCCATCGATGATCTGGCCATCAGCTTGAAGCCCGTCCTCGATACGGACAATGTCGTGAGTCGCCCTTGGGCCCTTGGGTCCCTGGGAGGACGGGTCTTCGCGGCGCAGGTCTTCGAAGACACGAGCACCGCCCCGGCGCAGCTCCGCATTCGCCTGTTGGAGATCGTCGATGGGGAAGAGGGGCCAGTGGCGATGCAGCAAGGCAGCACCTTCGTGGGCCGCGATCCTCGCCTGATCCATGTGCCGGCGAGCCCGGCCATCGGTCAACGTGAGATGCTCTATGTCACCTATGTGCGGGAAGCTGAGGTGCCGAACTACGCCCTCTTTTTCGACGAAGTGCACTACCGGATGATGGTCTTGGTCGACCAGGGCGATGGCAGCGTCGAGCTCGAGGTGGGCCCCGAGGTGTGCGCGAGCTGCGCTGAGAGCACGAGCATTGGTGGGCGGACTTGCACCACCGACGAAGAGTGTGAGCCAGGTTCCTATGGCTTCTACTGCGCCGTCAACGGCATCTGTGCCCAAGGGCGTCTGATGCTCGGTCCCGTCTTGCAGTACGACGCGGTCTATGGCTTCTGCTCGTCCTCATCGGGCGATGGCGATCAGTGCAACGACGGCCGGGACAACGACGGCGACACCCTGGTGGATGCTGAAGACGGTGGTTGCGCTCCCAACCCCGATGGTTCGCCGTCGACGAGTGAGGCGAGCTGTGCCATCGTCTTCTCCTACATCCGCGAGCGTACCTCGTGGAGTGGGCTGCGGGTCTATACGAAGAACGGGGCGGTGCACACCACCAGCCGGTCTGGCGGAAATAGCGTCGGTTCCGTTTTTGGGTTGGATCAGCCACTGGGGCACAAAACCCTGCGCATGGCCTCGGCCGGCGCTGGGATATTCTACGCGGCGACCATTGTGGCGCAACCTAGTGGCACGCTTCATGATCTCAGGGTTTTCCCGGTGCAGTCGACCCTGCGCCCGCAGGCTGGAAAACCGCAGACCGTGATCGGCAACGTGCCCGTCGATCTGCCCCACGACATCGTCCTGACTTCCCAGTTGCAAGTGAGCGTGGCCTGGTTCAAAGACGACCGTTTCCACATCCAACAGTATCGCGCCTCTGGGGACGAGCTCGTGCTCAGAAAGCCTGGGGTGATGACTGAGCTCCAAGTGATGAACGGAGAGGTGAGCTGGCTGAGCCTGCACCCCCTGTGTGCAGAGCGGGTGATGATGGCCTACGAGCGGATCAGCCCTGAGGATGGGTCACGCACGGTGCATGTGGGCCACATCAACTTGACCGAAGAGCGGGCCAGCTACATCCCGACCGAGCCCGGGGCGGGGCTGACAGGGTCGGTGCCCATGGTAAGTCATTTGCCAGGCGTCAGCACCCTCTGGGGCGCCTATGTGCCGCGAGTCGAGGGCATTCCCATGCTGACGGCGACGCCAGCCCAGCTCTCCTTTGCCCCCCTGCTGTGTGACTTCTGAGTCACCTGACTTGCGCGCGTCAGGGAGCCAGGCGGCGCGATGGGAACTCGTCGCGCCGGGCCCGAGGCCTCGGGTCGCTCGGCGCGATGCACTGCCTGTGAGCCGAAGGCAGAGGCGCTGGGACCGGCGCGGCTGGCAAAGGCTAGCGTTCGAATTTTCCTGCTGCCGCCAAGAAAGTCATCTTGGCGTTCATCTCCCGCAGACGCCCCGAGAGGGTGCGGACGAAAGTCCACAACAATTCGTAGGCCAGGTCGCGGTTCTCGCTCAGGAACTGCTCGAAGTCCTGGCGGGTGATGACCGAGAGCACGCAGCGGCGCTCGGCGATGGCGTCGGCGCTGCGGACGGCGTCGTCGATGAGGGCCATCTCCCCGAAGTAGGAGCCTTCTTTGAGGATGGCCAGGGCCTCCTCGCCGATGCCGAGGATGTTCTTGCTGATGCGGACTTCACCAGAGAGGATCAAATAGAACTTGTTTCCTGGATCGTTCTCGGAAAAGATGCGCTCGCCTTTGGCGTACTCTTCGGTGTAAGCCAGTGCGGCGACCTCTCCGAGGGCGCGATCCGAGAGGTTCTTGAACAAATAGATCTCGCGTAAGCGAGATACATCCATGACTTTCCAGGCTGCCACGCTCGGCCGTCTCCTTCGTCGTCACTCACTTCTGCCACGCTAACACGGCCTTGTCTTCTGAGCAAGTTGGGCCACGCCGCCACGGAGGCTTTCCATGCCCGCGCCCCTTCCGTCTCTGCCGAATCTCCTGCGCCGTTTCCCCCATGGTCTGAGGAAATCCCTCGGCCAGCACTTTTTGGTCGATCCCAACGTCTCCAACACCATCGCCGCCGCCGTCGACCAACCCGAGGTGGCTGGCATCATCGAGATCGGGCCCGGCGCTGGATCCCTGACCCTCGCCTTGGCGGCGCTGGGGCGCCCCATCGTGGCGGTGGAGAAGGACGGCGCGGCCGTGGCCTATCTGCGCAGCGCTTTCGCCAACCAACCCCAGATCAGCTTCATCGAAGCCGACGCGACCGAGTGGGCGCCGCCAGAAGACGAAAAGGGGTGGAACGTAGCGGCCAACCTCCCCTATAACGTGGGGACCCAGATCTATTTTCATTTGGTGGAACAGCGCCAGGTGCTCAATCGCCTGGTTCTGATGTTTCAGCGCGAGGTCGCCGAGCGCTTCTTGGCCAAGCCCCGCACCAAGGCCTATGGCATTTTGAGCATCGTTGGCAGCTACTATCACCACTGCCACCGCTGCCTCCAGGTGCCCCCCGGCGCCTTCAAGCCGCCCCCCAAGGTGGCCAGCACGGTGTTGACTTTCGACCCCAAGCCGCCGGCCCTGCCGCCCGAGATGGAACCCCTCTTTCGCCAGGTGGTGCGGCAGGCTTTCCAGACGCGGCGCAAGATGCTGGTGAACACCCTGCAAAACTATCGCGGGATGGACAAGGCAGCCTGGACGACCCTCTTCGCTGAGCTGGGCTTTTCGGCGATGGCGCGGCCAGAAGAGCTCAGCCTGGATGACTTCTGTGCCCTGACCCGAGCCCTCCACGCCCGCGCGCCTGGGGGCGCTGCGGCATGAGGGCGCAGCGCTGGCCCCACGGCGCGTGCCCTGAAGGGGTGGGCAGGACGTGGCGACGAAGGGCGGACCCGCGCCGATAGGGGGACCTAGCAGGGGCGAGGGCGCGCCGCAGGGGGCGGGGCAGGCTCGCTGGCGGCGCCGCTTCGGCGTGGGTGCGTAACATTCTTGTCGCTTGACAATGGCGGCACAAATCTCGACAACCATCGCCGTTGTGACGGAAACGTCACTTTGCTCCGAGGGGCGGCGATGTGCTCGATGTGCGTTGCCCGCGGTGACATGAAGGTGAGCGAGGGCCATGACCCGGCATTTGAGTGAAGAAGAGCGACGGCAGGAGATCCTCCATGCGGCGGCGCGTGAGGTCGCGGACCGAGGGGTGGGGCAGGTGACCATGGCGGCCATCGCGGCGCGGACCAGCTTGAGCAAAGGCGGCGTCTATCGCTTCTATGCGAACAAGCGCGAGGTGCTTTTGGATTTGTTCCGCTACTTGATGATGCGCTACGCCAGCGTCGAGCATTCCGAGGCGCTGGGTTGGGGCAAATCCCTGACGGAGACCTTGGTCTACATCACCCTGGTGCGGATGTGTGAGGAGGAGGAGGCTGACGGGCTGCGTTGGGGTGCGGTGTGGGTGCAGCTTCTGCCCGAGGCTTTGTGGGATGAGGCGTTTGCGCAGGTTCTCCACGAAGGGGAGGGCTACCAACGCCAGCGATTTGGTGCCTTGGTGTTGGACCTGTTGCGCCGAGATGGCATGCGTTTGCGCCCTGGAGCCGATCTGGACCGGATGTTGCGGGTGGGGGTGGCCTACGGTGAGGGGATGTTGTTGGCGCTGTTGTTGCGGGGTGAGCCGATGGAAGAGCTGGTGCAACAGTTTGGCTTCCTCATCGATTTGTTGATCCGAGACTTGGTCGAGACGAGAGAGGGGGGGACCTGTGAGTAGTCGCAGCGTGGCGTTGTGGGCGAAGTGGTGGCTGTGGGGCATGGCTTGCTGTCTCTTGGCAACGGGGTGCAGCGGCGAAGGGGCGCGCGCGGCCGATGAGACCACGGCGGCGGCAGTGGCGGTGGAGGTCTTGAGCGTGCAAGAGCGGGAGGAGGCCCTGACCCGCCGCTACACGGGTTATGTGCACCCGTGGCAGGCGCATGGGATTGGTTTCCTCGTTGGGGGTCGGGTCAAGTCGATTTTGGTCAAGGAAGGCGACAAGGTGGAGAAGGGCCAGCTCATCGCGACGATGGTGGCCGATGACTTTGCGCTGACCCAGAGCCTGGCGGCGGTGCACCGCGATGCCTTGGCGCCGAACTTGGAGCGAGTGCGCACCTTGGTGGAGGAGCGCGTCTTGCCGCGCAGCGAGCTGGATCGCATTCAAGCGGAGTACGACGCAGCGGTGACGCAGTGGAAACGGGCCCGACGGCAGACGGACTACGCGACCCTGCACTCGCCGGTGGACGGGGTCATTCACGAGCGGCAGAGCTCTGAGGGGCAGATCGTCGGTTCGGGGACGCCCGTGGTGATCGTGCTGGACTTGAGCCGGGTGAAGGTCAAGGTGGGGGTCACGCAGTCGGAGCTACAGTATTTTGCTCTGGGCGCGCGCTACGATGTGCATTTCCCGGGGACGGAGATCGTGCGCCAGGGGGTGGTGACCCATGTGGATTTCGTGTCGGATACCCAGACCCGGACCTTCGACGTGTCACTGGAGGTAGAGAACGGCGACGGGGTGATTTTTCCGTCCATGTTGGCGCATTTCGAGCGGGTGACCGAGCGTTACCGCGGGCTCTTCGTCCCGCTGCACGCGGTGCAGCGGGGTCCCAAAGGCGCGTTGCTGACGGTCGTGGATCCCGAGAGCGCGACCGTGGAGAAGCGTGAGGTGAGCTTGGGTGCGCTGCTTGGGGACCAGGTGGAGGTGCGGGCTGGTCTGCAGGCGGGTGAGCTGGTGGTGGTGGCCGGGCATGATTTCGTGAAGGCAGGTCAGAAGGTCGTGTGGCCATGAATCTTCCGTTGTTTTCATTGAGGAACAAGTCGTTGGTGGCCATTCTCTTGGCCCTGCTGACGGCCTGGGGTTTGTGGAACTACACCCAGATCAGCCGGCGGGAGGACCCGGAGATCAAGATTTCCGTGGCGCTGGTGGTGACCATCTGGCCGGGGGCGAGCGCCGAGAAGGTGGAGCGTCTGGTGACGCGCAAGCTGGAGGATAAGATCGAGGAGATCGGTGAGGTCGAGAAGATACAATCGACCTCGCGGGAGAACCTGTCGGTGATCGTGGTGGAGGTGGCCTTTGCTTCGGATGTGGCCATGGCGTGGCAGAAGCTGCGCAACAAGCTGGCCGAGGCCAAGGGGGATCTGCCCGAGAGCGTCATGGGGCCGGACGTGATGGATGATTTCGGCGATGTGACGAGCATGATCTGGACCCTGTCGTCCGAGACGGCGTCCTATGCCGAGTTGAAGGAGCTCGCCGAGGATTTCAAGTCGGAGCTGCGTAAGGTCGAGAGCGTGGGGAAGATCGAGGTCTTTGGCACCCAGCCCGAGGTGGTCTATGTCGAGGGGACGTTGGAGACTTTTTCGCTGTACGGTTTTTCGCCGCTGGTGATCGCTCAGTTTTTGGACTACCAGAACATCAAAGTGCCTGCGGGCAACGTGCGCACGCCCGTGCGCAACTTTCGTTTGGAACCCACTGGGGCCTTCGAGCGGGTGGAGCAGATCGAGGACGCCGTCATCGATGTGTCCCGCAGCAGTGGCTCGCCGTTGAAGGTGCGGGATGTCTTCGCCGTGCGGCGGAGCTACCGCGAGCCCCCCCTGGACCTGATGTTCACCAACGGGGTGCCCTGCGTCGGCGTCGACGTGCGGATGAAGGATGGGCACAACATCGTCCGCCTCGGGGAGGAGGTCAAGGCGGCGGCAGCGGGGTTCAGGGGGCGCCTCCCGGAGCACGTTCAGCTCGATCTGGTGCATGATCAGCCGCGGCACGTGGATGCCTTCATCAACGAGTTCATGGTGAACTTGGTGGAGGGTTTGGCCATCGTCATCGTGGTGCTCATGCTCTTCATGGGCTTCAGGACGGCGACGGTGGTGGCCGTGAGCCTGCCCCTGTCGGTGATCTTGACCTTCGCCCTGATGCCGAGCTTCGCCGTCGATCTGGAGACCGTGTCCATTGCGTCGTTCATCATCTCCTTGGGGATGTTGGTGGATAACGCGATTATCGTGGCCGACAACATTTATGCCCATATCGAGCGTGGCACGGAGCGCTACGAGGCGTGCTGGCGCGGCGTGCAGGAGATCGCCGCGCCGTTGATCACGGGCACCCTGGGGACGGTCTTCGCCTTCATGCCCCTGTTGCTGATGAAGGAAGAGATCGGCGCCTATATCCGTTCGCTGCCCATCGTCGTCTCCTTGTCTTTGGGGGCGTCCCTGTTGTTGGCGGTGACGGTGACGCCGATTCTAGCGGCGTGGTTGCTCCCCCGCACCATGGCGTCCAAGAAGAAGGTGCGCAAGACGGCGCAGCAGAGCTGGTACGGCAAGGTGATGCGGGTCGGCTTCAAGCTGCGCTATTTGGTGATTCTGGCGGCCTTGGCGGGGATGGGCGGATCGTTGTTGTTGCTCAAAGAAGTGGGGATGTCCTTCTTCCCTGTGGCCCATCGCGATCAGTTCAACGTGGACATCTGGCTGCCCGAGGGGGTGGCCCTGGACGAGACGCTGCGGGTGGCCCAAACGGTGGACGCGGCGCTGCGTGAAGATCCGGAGGTGCTGTCGACGGTGACCTACGTGGGCAAGGGTGGGCCGCGCTACTTCATCACGGTGATGCCCGAGTTCAACACCAACAATTACGCCCAGATCATGGTGAACACCGCCAGCCCAGAGGCGACGGACCGGCTGGTGCGCCATTTCAATGCGGCCATCGGTCCCAAGATGGCCGGCGCCCGGGTCTCGGCGGCCAAGCTGCTGATGGGGATTCCAGTGGATGCGCCCATCGCCTTCAGGATCACTGGGCCTGATTACCGGGTCGCCCGGGAGATCTCCCAACAGATCCAGACCATCCTCGGCGAGGTCGAGGGGACGGCCTTCGTCCGCGACAACCTGGGCAACGACGTCCCCAGTTTTCGCATCGACATCGACGCCGAGGCCCTGTCCATGTTTGGCATCACCGGCACCGAGGTGGCCCTGACCCTACTGACGGCCTTCGATGGCTTGCCCATGACCAAGATGCAGGCAGGCGATCGCGAGCTGCCAGTGCAACTGCGGATGCGCCACGGCGATCACAACCTCTCCGATGTCCTGCGCAGCCTGCGGGTGGCGTCGCAGGCCACGGGCGGCAAGGTGCCCCTGGCGGCCTTCGCGTCGGTGCACCCCGAGTGGGGACCTGGCATCATCAAGCGCTACAACAACCGACGCGCCGTGACCGCCATGAGCGATGTGCACGGTCGCTTGGCCGACGAGGTGGTACGCGAGGTCAAGCCGCGGGTGGAGTCCTTGGTCTTGCCTCCCGGCTACAACATTGAATCCTCCGGCGAGGAAGCAGAGCGGGACAAGGCCTTTGGCCAGCTCATCATCATCTTTGTCCTCATCGTGGTGGCGATTCTCTTGCTCTTGGTGGTGCAGTTTGGCTCGCTCAAGGAGGCAGTGGTCATTTTGATGAGTGTGCCTTTAGCTATCATTGGTGCCATCTTAGGTCTGTTTTTCTCAGGTAATTCTTTCTCATTCATGGCCTTCCTCGGGGTGGTGTCACTGGCGGGCATGGTCATCAAGAACGCCGTGGTCTGGGGTGAGTTCGTGCAGAAGGAGTTGCGTGAAGGCAAGGTCTTCGAGGACGCCATCATCGAGGCGGGTCGGCAGCGCCTGCGGCCGATCATCCTCACGGCGGCCACCACCATTGGCGGGCTCTTGCCCCTGGCGCTCTTTGGTGGCGCCCTGTGGGAAGGGATGGCGTGGGCCATGGTGGCCGGCCTGGCCTTCGCCACGGTGCTCACCCTGGTGGCCATCCCCATCATCTACTATGCCTTCTTCCAGCGAGGCTATCGCAAGGCGCGCAAGCGCGCTGCCGCCAAGGAGGCCGCGACGGTCGTCGCTTCCGGCGCTGCGGCGCTCCTGGGCTTGAGCCTGTTGGTGGGGGCGCCGGGGACTGCAGCGGCTGAGCATCCCATCCTGGGCTACATCGCCCAAGCCGAGGAGGCCTCGCTCATGGTGGAGGAGGCGCGGCTGGAGCTGCGGGCTGCGGCCCTACAGACCGACGCCGTCGCCGCTTCCTTCTACCCGAGCGTCTTGGGTGAGATCTCGGCGACGCGTTTGGACAAAGCCCAGACCCTGCAGATGGATGTCGCCGAGCTCGGCCTGCCCATCAGCCTGCCGGACTTCGTCCTGGCGGATCAGAACGTGTACCAGGCGCGCCTCAAGGTCACTTGGCCCATCTATGCGGGGGGCAAACGCATGGCGGGACTCCAGGCGGCACGCCACGGCGAAGCGGCGCGACGCCATGCCATGGCAGCGGTGCAGGAGGGCGTCGCCTTCGGCACGGTGGCCCTCTACGTCCAGATCCTCGAAGCCGAGGCGCGACTGGTCTTGCTGCAAGAGCGGCTGGAGGCGGAGCGGGCCCTGGTCGACATCGCCCGCGCCAAGGTGGCGGCGGACATGGGCACGGACTTCGATGTCCTCTACGCCGAGACCCTGGCCGCCGACACCCAGCGCCTCATCGCCGAGACGCGCAGCGAAGTGCGCGAGCGGGTCTTCGTCTTCAACGACCTCATCGGGGCCCCCCTCAGCGCCGAGGTCGAGCTCGAGCCCTTGAGCGTCGACACGACCTTCTCCCCTGATGTCGAAGGGGATTTTTCTTCTTTGTACCACCGTTCGGAGCTGTCGGCCATTGCCGAAGGGGGCGCGGCTCAAGAGGCGTTGCGCCAAGTGGCCTTCGGGGATCTCTTGCCCACCCTCGCCCTGCTCGGTGAAGGGGGCTTCAAGGACGGCGATCTGGGTTATGTCGACGGAGGCTTTTACTGGATGGTCACCTTGGCCCTCCAGTGGAACCTCATGAGCGACCCAGCGGCGTGGAAGCGCGTCGAGGCGGCTGAGCTGGAGCAGGAGCGCAGCGCCCGCGCCTGGGCGCGCCGGCTGCGGGCCATGGAGGTCGAGTATGCCCAGGCCCTGCGCCAGTGGGGCGACATGGAGGAGATCATGCGCGTCGCCCGTGCCGGCGTGCGCACGGCCCAGGCCGCCAACCACAACGCGCGACGGGCCCACGCCGCGGAGCTGCTTGGACAGGATAAGGTGATCGAGACTTCACGTGAGATGAACAAGCTCAAGGAGGCCTATTTACAGGCCTATTATGGTCGTATTCTGACGGAAGTGCAGCTCAGGTACCGCGCCGGTCTGCCCCTGCTGACGGCGCAGAATTTGGCGGGCCCTGGGGCCCTCGAGGCCCTGCAGATCTGGTTGGAGGAGGACGCGCCATGAGAGTGCTCAGGGGGCAGGTGCTGCCCGTGGGGGCGTTGCTGGGGCTACTACTGGCGTCAGCGCCAGCGATGGGCCAGGAGCGGGTCGAGGTCCGCTGCAGCGGCGAGGGCGAGCTGGCGGCGGAGGCGCAACGGCTGTGCCTGGCGGTGGTGGAGAGCCTGCGCGTGGCTGGGATCGAGGCGAGCAGCGCCGAGAGGCGAGCCCAGGTGGCGGAGTTGCAGGCACTGCTGCCTCATGAAACACGCCAGGCGCAGCCCAGCCTCGCCGCGCCCGAGGCGGCGCAGGCCCTGCACCTGGAGGTGCGCGCCGAGGGCGGCGCCGCGGGGCGGCAGGCTTGTATGCAGATCGCCCAGGGGACGCTGCACTGTGCGCCTTACCTCGCCGGTGACGAGGGGCGGGTGGGCTACGCCGTGGCGCGGTGCTGGTTGGGTGAGCAGGGCGGGGAAGCGGAGGCCGAGCCGCTCATCGCTGAGGACCTGTGGTTGCAAGCGCGCTGGACCTGGTTGTTGGGAGGGGTGACCGTGGCGACGCTGATCGCGGCGACCTTGGTGAGCGTGGAGGCGGTGAAGCTCGAAGATGATTTTGCCGCCCTCGTGGCCCGCGGTGAGACCGAGGGGGTGTCGGGGCGACAGGTGGCTGAGGCCAGCGGCGCGGCGCGGCGGCATGCCGTGGCGGCGACTTTTCTGTGGAGTGCCGGCGCGATGCTGGCGGTAGGGACGGCGTGGGTGGCCTATCAGGAGATCTGGGCCAGCCCCGAGGAGGCAGGGCCGCGGCCCTTGGCCTGGCAACCGTGGCTGAGCGATGAGGTCTTGGGCTTGAGCTGGGGGGGGCGCTTCTGATGGCTAGGATGACGTGGCTGGTGATCGTGGGGTGGTGCGTCGCTGCCGGGGGCTGTGTGGTCGACACGGAGATCCCCAGCGGGGTGCAGATGACCTGTACGCGCGCCGACGGCTGCCCAAGGGGCTGGCGCTGTGATCTGGCCCAGCGCCGCTGCGTGCAGGGCTCGCCTGGGGTGGTGGATGACGTGGGTGTGGACAGTGATGCGGCTGAGGTGCAGGAGGTGCAGGAGGTGGATGACGCCGTCGATGCCGTCCCTTGGGATGTGAAGGAGACGCCGCGCTACGCCGACCGCGCGGCGGTGTGCGGTGCGATCCATGACAAGATCCACACCTGCGAGAGCGAAACGCGCGCGACCCTGGGCGAGGATGTGTGGTTGCTATTTGCGGCCGAGCGGAGCGACTTCATCGACCAGGTCTGTGTGCCTGGCATCGCCGGAGAGATGAGCGACGCCGAGCTGGACCAGTTTTTGTTGCAAATGCCCTTGCTCCCCCTGGCGCCTTGCGACTACTTTGTCAATGAGCTGTGTGCATCATTGGCAGAGGTGATGGGCCCGTTGCCAGGGTGCTGAGCAAGGGGCGCGCTGGCGCGAGCTGCGAGGGCCGGCCGCACGAGGAGGACAGCATGGGAAGAGGCGATGGCCTGTTGTGGTCTACGGCGACGACGCGAGGGGGCCGTCGATGGCCGCTTCTGGTTCTGGGGGCGTTTTTTTGGGCGGCCTGGTCGCCGACGCTGAGCGCGGGCGAGCTCGAGGTCTTGTTCAAGGCACCCTGGGGCAGCGGCCCGGGTCAGGTGGGGATGCTGCCGGCGGATGAGTCCTCGCCTGAGGGACCGATGGCCTTCGCCGTGGACGCGGCTGGTGACATCTGGGTCTTGGACCAGGTGAACCGGCGCGTGGTGGTCTTGACGCCCGAGGGGAAGGTGGTGGAAGAGATCACCCTGGCGCGCGAGACTTACCATGACCTGGTTTTGGGAGCGAGTGGGGAGATGATCCTCCTGGATCGCTACGGGACGCCAGGCGTGGAGGTGGTCCAGGGGGGGGAGGTGATGGCGCGCGCGCCCGTGGTGGGTGAAGGGATCGACTTTGCCGGCGGGGTGACGGCCCTCTTTTTGGACGCCGACGGGGTCTACGCGGAATACGCGCACCTGAGCCTGTTGCAAGTGATGGACGCCCACTACCAGGAAGTGGAAACGCGCCGTCGCCTGGGCGGGCGGCCTTCTGTGGATGGCAAGTGGTTGTGGACGGCGCAGCTCGCCGGGCGCAAAGGGGTGCAGTTGTGGTCCACGGATCGCGGCCGCGATGTGTTGCAAGAGGAAAGGATCATCGCTTTCGACCGCTGGGTGTGGCAGATCGTGGCCTTGGAGCCCATGCCCCAGGGGCAAGTGCTGTTGGTGGTGCACCAGATTGAAGAGGAGCCAGAGACCTTCACCGTGGTGTGGGAGCGCTACCTGGGGCTCGTGCTGGACCGCGATTTGGTTGAGCTGTGGCGCTTCGAGACCCAACCATCTGCGGGGGCCTTGGAGCAGTTCCGCGCCTTTACCGTCGACGCGCACGGGGCGATCTATCAGTCGCGCTTTGACGCGCAGGGCATGGAGATCCGACGATGGACACGATGATCAAGGTCACTATCACTGTGTTCGTGGTGGCGGTGATGGCGGTGCCGGCATTGGCCGCGCCGCCGCCCATGACCCGCGAGGAGATCATCAATCGGGGTAAGCCCGCGGTCACCTATTCCTACTGGTGGGGCAACGGCTGTTGGCGCACCGACGGGACCCAAAAGGGTTCATGCTCGGGTTCGTGCCCGAACTGCACCCACACGGGCAGCTACGGGGCCGATTGTTCGGGCTATGTGGCCAAAGTGTGGCAGGTGCCCGACGCGAGCGAAGTGACGCGCTGCATGCACCCGTACTCGACGTACAACTTCACCTGCCAGACCACCCACTGGACCAAGATCTCTCGGGGTAACATGCTCATGGGCGACGCGGGGACCTACAGGGTGGACGGCTGTCCCGGGACCGGGGGGCACATCATTCTTTTCGAGAAGGGGGATGGTTGGGGTACCCACTGGGCCTATGAGGCCAAAGGCTGTTCGTCGGGCATCGTCTACGGGACGCGGACCATGTCGTCTTCTTACATTGCCATCCGCCGCAACAACATCGCCAGCGCCTGCGTGCCCACGACGGAGGTGTGTAACGGCAAGGACGACAACTGCAATGGCCTCATCGATGAAGGCGACGTGTGCGAGATCGAGGACGAGCTGAAGCTGCAAGTGCACGCTTATGAGAGCGTTGGGGGCAGCGACATCGATGGGGATGGCAAGGCGGACGTCTGCGCCCGCGCGGCGGCGGGTATCGTGTGCTACCTGTCGTCAGGAACGGCCATCACGGTCAAGGTCGACGGTCCGGCTCTCTCTGACGCCAGTGGATGGAGCGACGACACCAACTCGAGCACGTTGCGCCTGGCAGACATCAACGGCGACGGGAAGGCCGATCTGTGTGCTCGAGCCAACGCGGGGATCCGCTGCTGGCTGTCGCAGGGGACCTCTTTCGGGGCCTCCATCGCTGGCCCTGAGCTGTCTGATGCCACGGGCTGGAACGACATCAAGTACTACAGCACCATTCGCTTTGGTGACATCAACGGCGACGGCATGGACGATCTGTGCGCGCGTCACCCCGAGGGGATGCGCTGCTATGTGTCGACGGGGAACGGTTTTGGCCCGGCGATCGTGGGTCCGACCATGACTGATGAGAGCGGTTGGGGCAACCCGCAGTACTACGGGACCATCCGCATGGGTGACGTCAATGGCGATGGCTTGGCGGACATCTGTGCCCGTGGGGCGGCGGGGATCTTCTGCTGGCTCTCCAACGGTGCGGGCTTTCCGACCCGCATCACCGGTCCGGCTTGGAGCAATGCCGCGGGCTGGGACAAGATCCAGTACTGGAGCACCATTCGCCTGGCCGACATCAACGGCGACGGCAAGATGGACATCTGCGGCCGCTCCTCGACGGATTTCCGCTGTCATCTCTCGACAGGCAGCGATTTTGGCGCCGCTATCGTCGGGCCTTCCCTGGCGGACGCGTCGGGCTGGAACGGCTATGACAATTACGCGACCATCCGCATGGCGGATTTCAATGGCGACGGCAAAGCCGATGTGTGCGCCCGGGCGAACGCCGGCTGGCGATGTTGGCCCTCCACGGGTACGGGCTTTGGTGGCTCGGTCAGTGGGCCGGAGCTGAGTGACGCCACCGGCTGGAACTTGCCCAACACCTACCGCACCATCCGTATGGCCGACGTCAACGGCGACGGCAAGGCCGACGTCTGCGCCCGCGACACGGATCGCTTCTATTGTTGGCTGTCTACGGGCAGCGGTTTTGGCACGAAGATCAATGGC